>Ga0209815_1002413_pt1 | contig 11361 bp, 4 predicted proteins | sample CoawatmetaG00DNA_FD_187507 | JGI IMG/M metagenome (GOLD analysis project Ga0209815, IMG submission 187507) | Marine microbial communities from the West Antarctic Peninsula - Coastal water metaG002-DNA (SPAdes) (version 2) | ecosystem: Environmental > Aquatic > Marine > Coastal ...
AGGTTCTGGTTTAGATGCTGATCTATTAGATGGGCAGCACGCTAGCGCATTTGTCCTTGAGAGTAATGTAAACAACTATGTTGGTACTGGATGGTCGAATGTAGTTGGTAAAATACCAAGAATAGCTGCTGATGGTAGAATTGAATTAGGAAGGTATACCGACTTTAAAACAACTAATTCAAATGCTGATTACGATATTAGGTTAGATTGTGAGAGTGCTAACGTGCTTAATGTCATAGGCGGCGGGCTTGAAATTGGAGGTAATGTCGTATGGCATGCTGGTAACGACGGATCAGGCTCTGGATTAGATGCTGACTTACTAGACGGACAACAAGGTAGCGCCTACCTACTTAAAACTGGTGGAACAGTGACAGGGGCTACTACATTCAGTGCCCCCCTTAAAGTAGTAAGTTCAGGCAAAACATTAGACTTTGGCTCACTGAATAGCACATGGTGTCACTTCAATACAACGGCTACATCAGGGTTCTACTTCTACGATGATGTATACTCCGCGTCTAACATCACGGCTTACTCAGATATACGTGTAAAGACTGATATTAAGAACATACCGAATGCACTTGATAAGGTATGTAGACTTAACGGTTACACATTCACAAGAACTGATGGTAAACATAAAGGCCTTAGACAAACAGGTGTTGTAGCCCAAGAAGTGCAGAAGGAGCTGCCTGAAGCGGTGGTCACTGATCCAGAAAACGGCCACCTGTCTGTCGCCTACGGCAACATGGTTGGTCTACTCATCGAATCTATTAAAGAACAGCAAGTTCAGATAGATGAACAGAACGCTCGTATAGATGAGTTAACGTCAAGACTTGATCGTTAAATTACTTAGTACTAAAAGAAGAAAACCGCCCGCATAACGTGGGCGTTTTTATTTGTAAATAACAATTAAACTAAGTTGTTAACATATATAAATAATGCATAAATACCATTACGTTAGTAAGATCTAACGTTTTTTTCGCGAAAAAGGAAACATAATATAATGGCACAAAAAAGATTTTTAATAGATGCAGGTTTTGAAACTAATGCAGATTCAGTAATCACTGGTAATTTAACAGTTGATACGGTTTTATTAGACGGACAAGACTTAGCATCAGCAATTGCATCAGCATCAGGCGGCGCAGTAGCACAATCAGTAAGCAAATCAGGCGACACCATGACAGGTGATCTAACTATGTCTGCTCATATCATACCTTCAATAGATTCAGACGGAACTACTGGTTATGACTTAGGTTCACCAACAATGAAATGGCGTGACCTTTACCTATCAGAAGGTTCACTTTATATTGATGGACAGAAAGTTATCGAATCTAATTCAGGTACGATCGTTGTTCAGGCTGATATTAACCAATCGTTGACTACACAGGTAACAGGAACTGGTGTATTGACACTAGCATCTGCATCAACTGTTAACGTTGCAGCAACTCTACAAATGGCTTCTGGTAAGAAAATTACAGATGCAGACGGAACAGCAGTTAAGTTTGGCGATAAAGTTGATATGGATAATAACCAAATCATCAACTTAGCAGCACCAACTGAAGATGGACATGCAACCAACAAAACTTATGTAGACGCAGCAATCAATGGTCTTATTAACGGCGCACCTGGCGCATTAGATACACTAAACGAATTGGCTACCGCACTTGGCGATGATGCTAACTTCGCTGCTACAATCACCAATAGCATCTCAGTAGCGGCAGACGGCGCAACAATTAAAGCAGACGCAGCAGAAGCAGCAGCAATAGCAGCAGCAGCATCTTATACAGATACCGCAATTACTAACAATGTTGACTTCACTGGTTACGCACAAGAATCATATGTAGACACAGCAGAAGCAGACGCAGTATCAGCAGCAGCAACAGATGCAACTTCTAAAGCAGATGCAGCACAATCAGCAGCAGCAACAGATGCAACTACTAAAGCAGATGCAGCACAATCAGCAGCAGCAACAGATGCAACTACTAAAGCAGACGCAGCATTAGTATCAGCAAAATCATACGCAGATACAGCAGAAGCAACAGCAGCAACAGATGCAACTTCTAAAGCAGATGCAGCACAATCAGCAGCAGCAACAGATGCAACTACTAAAGCAGACGCAGCACAATCAGCAGCAGCAACAGATGCAACTACTAAAGCAGACGCAGCATTAGTATCAGCAAAATCATACGCAGATACAGCAGAAGCAACAGCAGCAACAGATGCAACTACTAAAGCAAACGCAGCACAAGCAGCAGCAATTGCAGCAGTAACTAATGGCGCAGGCGCAGCATTTGATACTTTAGTTGAAATTCAGAATGCAATGGCAACCGATTCAGAACTAAGTTCAGCGATCTCAAGTGTTACATCATCAGCAGCAGCAACTGCATCAGCAGACGCGACTACTAAAGCAAACGCAGCAGAAGCAGCAGCAGCAACAGATGCAACTACTAAAGCAGATGCAGCAGAACTAGCAGCAATTAATGCAGCAGAATCTAAAGACGCTACTCGTGCAGCAACAGCATCAGCAGATGCAACTACTAAAGCGAACCAAGCAGAAACAGATGCAATTGCATCAGCAGAAGCAAAAGACGTAGTACGTGCATCAGCAGCAAACTCATATGCAGACGCAGCAGAACTAGCAGCAATTAATGCAGCAGAATCTAAAGACGTTGCTCGCGCAGCAACCGCATCAGCAGACGCTACTTCAAAGGCTAACGCAGCATTAGTATCAGCAAAAGCATATGCAGATCAAGCAGAAGCAGATGCAGAATCAGCAGCAGCAAGTGATGCTACTTCAAAGGCTAACGCAGCATTAGTATCAGCAAAAGCATATGCAGATCAAGCAGAAGCAGATGCAGAATCAGCAGCAGCAAGTGATGCTACTTCAAAGGCTAACGCAGCCCAATCAGCAGCATCAGCAGACGCAACTAGTAAAGCAAACGCAGCAAGAGCAGGTGCAGTTGCAGACGTAACTAATGGCGCAGGGGCGGCATTTAATACGCTTAAAGAAATCCAAGATGCAATGGCAACTGATTCAGAACTAAGTTCAGCGATCGCAAGTGTTACATCATCAGCGGCTTCTACAGCATCAGCAGACGCTACTTCAAAGGCTAACGCAGCCCAATCAGCAGCAGCAACAGATGCAACGACTAAAGCAAACAATGCAAAGTCACAAGCAATCTCGGCAGCAGCAAGTGATGCGACTACTAAAGCAAACGCAGCATTGGTATCAGCAAAAGCATATGCAGATCAAGCAGAAGCAGATGCAGAATCAGCAGCAGCGAGTGATGCAACTACTAAAGCAAACGCAGCACAAGCAGGCGCAATTGCACAACTTAGTCACTTCCACAGTGCAGTTCAGAATGTTACATCATCACAAGAAACTGATAACACGACTTCGACAACTAACTTTACGTTTAGTGAATTGTCAAGTGCGAAGCATTATGTTGTTTTAGTTAACAGATTGTTTCTACGTGCAAGCGAGTATTCAGTATCAGGCACAACTGTAACTATCTCACAAGGTATTATTGCAGAAGGCGACGAAATTGAAGTAACAGGATTAAGTTCATAATATAGACTGATCAAACGTAGATAGTTGTCATAACTCTCTACTTAGTTTATGATAATCATAAACACTGGGATATACTGAGTTATATCCTTCGTATCAATCGATGCCGTCAATGATTCATTGACGGTATTTTCATTTAGGAGATGTAAAAATGTCAAGAAAAATAAAAAAGAATGGTGTAATGACAAGTGTGTCATTAGACAAAAACAAAAAATATAAGTACAGTCCAACAGGTGATTTAGTTGAATCAACTGGTGAATTAGGTGATAACGAGATTTCTATATCTGGTTCTAAGTCATCGCTTCGTAGAGCAGCAGATATGGAACGTAACATTTCTATCTTAGCAACTACCATGTTGACAACCGATAATGGCGCAGGTGTTGATTCGCCAGCAGAAGTAAAAGCAGCAGCAGCAAGTGATGCAACGACTAAAGCAAATAATGCAAAGTCACAAGCAATTTCAGCAGCAGCAAGTGATGCGACTACCAAAGCAAACGCAGCATTGGCATCAGCAAAGTCATATGCAGATCAAGCAGAAGCAGATGCAGAATCAGCAGCAAGTTCAGATGCGACTACTAAAGCAAACAATGCAAAGTCACAGGCGATCTCAGCAGCAGCAAGTGATGCGACTACCAAAGCAAACGCAGCATTGGCATCAGCAAAGTCATATGCAGATCAAGCAGAAGCAGATGCAGAATCAGCATCAGCATCAGATGCGACTACTAAAGCAAATAATGCAAAATCACAGGCGATCTCAGCAGCAGCAAGTGATGCGACTACCAAAGCAAATGCAGCAAAAACAGCAGCAATTGCAGCAGTAACTAATGGCGCAGGCGCAGCATTTGATACTTTAGTTGAAATCCAAAATGCAATGGCAACCGATTCAGAACTAAGTTCAGCGATCTCAAGTGTTACATCATCAGCAGCAGCAACTGCATCAGCAGACGCGACTACTAAAGCAAACGCAGCATTGGCATCAGCAAAGGTTTATGCAGATGCACAGGACACCAATACTCATCGCGCAATTTCAAATAGCACGTCATCGACTAGCACATCTGTATCAGCATCATCAGCAGCAGTAAAGGCTGCTTACGATAGATCTTGGCCTAACACAACCTATTCTGTAGGTGATGGTGGTCTTTCACAGATTAACTTTACTTCGGCTGATCACAGCAAGTTAAACGGCATTGAATCAGGAGCAACAGCAGATCAATCAGCAGCTCAACTATTAGCGTCTATTAAGACAGTAGATGTTGACGGCTCTGGTGGTATTAACGCTGGTAGATTAGATGGTCATGCTCTTACTTCAGCAGCAACCGCTAATACAGTAGCAGAGCGAGATAGCGCAGCGGATATAACTGCCAGACTATTTCGATCAAACTATTCGGAGCAAAGTACTGCACCAGCAACAACTGCGGATATTGCGTTCAGAAACAACTCCACTTCTGATAACTACACAAGGTTTATGACTAGCGGTGCATTTAAGTCGTACTGTGATTCTGTTGGCGTTAGTGTTGATGGACACACTCATAGCTACTTAGGTTTAACTGCCAAGGCTGCCGATGCAAACTTATTAGACGGTGTAAATGGTGCTAGTTATATGCGTAGTGACGCAACTGACTATCAGAACAACACTATCTACCAACGTGGTTACTTAGTAAACGAAACTGCTTATCGTGACAGAGGTGTTTACGGAAATTATGACTCAACCAAAACTAACCACATCTGGTCTATGGGAACTGCTTATAAATCTAGCGCAGCTGGAGTTAACTTCGGAAACCTTTATGGTCTAGCCTATAAGCATACTAACAATGCTACTGGTGGTGCGTTGGCTAGTGGACATCAGATGGTTTGGTGTCAGAATGGTGGCCCAACATCAGCTATGGGTTCTAATGTTTGGACTTCTGGCGATGTGATTGCATATTCAGATGCAAGGGTTAAAGACAACCTAGAAGTAATACCTAACGCTATTGATAAAGTCAAGCAGTTAAATGGTTACACATACGACAGAACTGATAAGCAACCAGCAACTCCAGAGGAAGAAGGTACTATTTACGCTCATAATCCTAAAAATAGATATGTTGGCGTTATAGCACAAGAAGTTCTTGCTGTACTACCAGAAGCAGTTTCTGGCGGTCCTAACAGCAATGAAGGATCAGAAGATGATCATTACTCTGTAGCATACGGTAATCTAGTTGCATTGCTTATTGAAGCAATCAAAGAACAACAAGTTCAAATTGATGAGTTAAAAGCAAATCGCTAGTCTATAAAGTACTTAGTACTATAAGAAGAAAAACGCCCGCATAACGTGGGCGTTTTTATTTGGATTTTATTTATGAATATAGGTTGTTAACTTTCATAAATATGGCATAAATACCAATAAGCACTGCGTTAGTAAGATCTGACGAGATGTTAAATAAAGGAATTCCAAACCATGTCAAGAAAAATTAAAAAGAATGGTGTAATGACAAGTGTGTCATTAGACAAAAACAAAAAATATAAGTATGATGCAACAGGTGATTTAGTTGAATCAACTGGAACATTAGGTGATAACGAGATTTCTATGTCTGGTTCTAAGTCGTCACTTCGTCGCGCAGCAGATATGGAACGTAATATTTCCATATTAGCAACTACCATGTTGACAACCGACAACGGCGCAGGTGTTGATTCGCCAGCAGAAGTAAAAGCAGCAGCGGCAAGTGATGCAACTACTAAAGCAAACGCAGCATTGGCATCAGCAAAGTCATATGCAGATCAAGCAGAAGCAGATGCAGAATCAGCAGCAAGTTCTGATGCAACTAGTAAAGCAAATAATGCAAAATCACAAGCAATTTCATCAGCAGCAAGTGATGCGACTACCAAAGCAAATAATGCAAAGTCACAAGCAATTTCAGCAGCAGCAAGTGATGCGACTACAAAAGCAAACGCAGCAAAGACAGCAGCAATTGCAGCAGTAACTAATGGCGCAGGGGCGGCATTTGATACTTTAGTTGAAATCCAAAATGCAATGGCAACCGATTCAGAACTAAGTTCAGCGATCTCAAGTGTTACATCATCAGCAGCGGCGACAGCATCAGCAGATGCAACTACTAAAGCAAACGCAGCATTGGCAGCAGCTAAAGTATACGCAGATGCAAATGACGCAAATACTACTTACACAGCAACTCAGATGCGAGATGCAGTTAAGACTGTTGACGGCTCAGGTTCTGGTTTAGATGCTGACTTGTTAGATGGAAATCATGCGAGTGCCTTTTTAGGGGTAGCATCTACCGCTTCTAACGCTTCTAAAGCATATAAGCTGTCTGCGGGCGACACAGGTCCAAGCACTGAAAATCTAAACACTATTGCTGATAGCGTGACCACTGGACAGTTAGAGTATAGAGGTTTTAGTCAATCCTCTTCTAACGCCCCACCAGTATCAGACAACGCAAATGGCGTTATTTCAGTAGGGCAACACAATGGAGGCTATGGCGCACAGCTTGCATTTTCTTCTAACGGAAGTATGTACTGGAGAGATAATCCAAGTACCACCTTCGGTTCTTGGAGGAAGATGTACGACTCTGGCAACGACGGTTCTGGATCTGGATTAGATGCTGATTTATTAGATGGGGTTCATGGTTCGCAATTCCTACGATCAGATGCAACTGATACTGCATCGGGTAATTTAAGTTTGCTGGCTGGAGGATCACATAAAGGAAACCATCAGTTTGCATCAGCATCACAAACATCTACTGGATACGATGACGCGGGAATTGAGGTTAGAGAAGGTGGATATGGATCGGGTGTTGGAATGTCAGCTCCTAGAATCGGTATGCATTGGGGCGGCGTTGTCGCATCAAATATCTCTATGGAGACGGACGGTACGATAACAATACGAAACAATCCAGGCACTGGCTATGAAAATTTTAGAGCTGCCAATATATCTGCAACTGGTGAAGTAACAGCATACTACTCAGATGAGCGTCTAAAGAACTTTAGTGGTAAGATCGAGAATGCATTAGACAAGGTATCGCAACTAAATGGCTATCATTACACTGGTAATGATGTAGCAGGCGAACTTGGGTATGATACTGATGTTCAGCAAGTTGGTGTATCAGCACAAGAAGTTGAAGCAGTAATGCCAGAGGTTGTTAAATCAGCACCGATTAATAGCGACAATGGTACAGATTATAAAACTGTACAATATGAGCGTATGGTTCCGTTATTGATTGAGTCTATAAAAGAACTAAAATCAATGGTAGAAAGTCAAGCAGCGGAAATTGCTAAATTAAAAAAGTAGTATAAATTGATCAAACGTAGGGAGTTTAACTCCCTGCTTAGTTTATGATTATCATAAAAGTTATGATTATCATAAACACTGGAATATACAGAGTATATTCTTCGTATCAATCAATATCTTTAAGGAGATAAAATAATGTCAAGAAAAATTAAAAAGAATGGTGTAATGGCCAATGTGTCATTAGATAAGAACAAAAAATATAAGTACGATGCAACAGGTGATTTAGTTGAATCAACTGGAACATTAGGCGATAACGAGATTTCTATATCTGGTTCCAAGTCATCGCTTCGTAGAGCAGCAGATATGGAACGTAACATTTCTATCTTAGCAACTACCATGTTGACAACCGATAATGGCGCAGGTGTTGATTCACCAGCAGAAGTAAAAGCAGCAGCAGCAACAGATGCAACTACTAAAGCAAACGCAGCATTAGTATCAGCAAAAGCATATGCAGATCAAGCAGAAGCAGATGCAGAATCAGCAGCAAGTTCAGATGCGACTACTAAAGCAAATAATGCAAAGTCACAAGCAATCTCAGCAGCAGCAAGTGATGCAACTAGTAAAGCGAACGCAGCATTGGTATCAGCAAAGGCATATGCAGATCAAGCAGAAGCAGATGCAGAATCAGCAGCAAGTTCAGATGCAACTACTAAAGCAAATAATGCAAAGTCACAAGCAATCTCAGCAGCAGCAAGTGATGCAACTAGTAAAGCGAACGCAGCAAAGGCAGCAGCAATTTCAGCAGTAACTAACGGTGCAGGCGCAGCATTTAATACGCTTAAAGAAATCCAAGATGCAATGGCAACTGATTCAGAACTAAGTTCAGCAATCGCAAGTGTTACATCATCAGCGGCTTCTACGGCAGCAGCAGATGCGACTACTAAAGCAAACGCAGCATTGGCATCAGCAAAGGTTTATGCAGATGCACAGGACACCAATACTCATCGCGCAATTTCAAATAGCGTAACATCAACAAGCACATCTGTATCTGCATCATCAGCAGCAGTTAAAGCGGCTTATGACAGGTCTTGGCCTAACACTACTTATTCAGTAGGCGATGGTGGTCTTTCACAGATCAACTTTACATCAACAGATCATACTAAGTTAAACGGCATTGAGTCAGGTGCAACAGCAGATCAAACTTCGGCACAATTATTAGCATCTCTTAAAACAGTTGATAGTAACGGTACTGCTGGTTTGAATGCTGGCACGATGGATGGTCTTGGATTACATACTGGACGTAATGATGTCGCTAACAAGGTAGTTAGAACTAACGCTGCTGGCTACCTTGATGCGGGCTGGATTAATACCACCTCTGGAGTTGCCTCAGGTACTCCTACCCGTATTTACTGCTCACAAGACTCGTACCTTAGATACTACACACCTGCTAGTTTGGCACCGTATATCTTGAATCAAGGATCAACTAAGAACTCACATACTCACGCATATTTGCCAACGAGTGGTGGTAACTTATCTAATGATATTACATTTGGATCAAACTACGGACACGGTGTTGTTGGATTATATTCAGCTACTCGTTTCCAAGGTGTTTATTCTATGGGCGCAGCGTATAAGCTGTCAGCTGATGGTACAACTCCTGGTAATTTGTATGGTATGGCTTGGACTCATTCTAATAACACAAACACTAATGGACGTAAAATTGCTGGCCACCATGCAACTTTCATGTCTAATGGTACTACTCGTTCTGCGATTGGTGATAGTATCTGGACTTCAGGTAACGTTACTGCATACTCAGACGAACGTGTTAAGGAAAATCTTGAGATAATTCCAGATGCATTGGACAAAGTATGTCAACTAAATGGTTATACGTATGATAGAACAGATCTTACTCCGGCAACTCCGGAAGAAGCTCCAACTGTATATGCACATAATCCTACTGATAGACACGTCGGTGTTATTGCACAGGAAGTACTAAAAGTATTACCTGAAGCAGTTACTGGTGGACCAAATAGCACACCTGGATCAGAAGATGATCATTACTCGGTAGCTTACGGAAATATCGTAGCACTATTAATTGAAGCAGTCAAGGAATTGAAAGCAGAAATTGATGTATTGAAAAGTAAGTAAATTATAAAACACTTATAAAACACTTATAAAAGACTCCTTCGGGGGTCTTTTTTTTGCTCTAAATAAAGGTAACATATTAACTATGTATATAATTTAAAAAAGATAAATACTAACAGTAAACAACATTCATATAGGGACAGACTAGATGTCCCATGGTAGTAAATATAAGGGAGATATAAAGTGGCTTTTAAAGTAGGTAATCAAACAGTAATAGATATAGACATAGGTGGCGGAACAAGAGTTGAATCTGCACTAGATAAGGATGTTGTATTATATCCAGGCGATGGTGGAGAAATATATATTCCTGCTAACACCTCTCTTACATTTGAAGGTTCATCTCCTCCTGATGATTTTGAGGGGAGATTAAAAGCGACTACATTGACTGCCGATAGAGAGTATACGTTACCAGATCATTTGTACGAAGTATCAGGTGGTGGTGAATCGCAGGGTATGATAGCAGTACTTGATGTCACTTTATTCCCAAGAGGTGATATTGCAACGTATGTAGATGATCTCATCGCGGCAACAACAACTGCATATATCGATGCAGATGAACTACAAACTACAGAACTACAAGGTTATACAGATCAAGCAGAACTTGATGCAATCGCATCATCAAACTTGTATACAGATGGTCGTGAAACAGCAATAACCACGGCGTACCAATCGTATACAGATCAAGCAGAACTTGATGCAATCGCATCATCAAACTTGTATACAGATGGTCGTGAAACAGCAATAACCACGGCGTACCAATTGTACGCAGCCGACGCAGACGTGGTTGTCACAGATGCATATATCGCAGCAGACGTGGTTGTCACAGATGCATATACGTTAGCAGATACCGTTGTCACAGATGCATATACGTTAGCAGATACCGTTGTCACAGATGCATATATCGCAGCAGATGCACTACAAACTACAGCACTACAAGGTTATACGGATGTTGCAGAAGCAGATGCAATCAATACATCAAACGCATACACAGATGGTCGTGAAGCAGCAATAACGACTGCTTATCAATCATATGCAGATACCGCAGAAGCAGATGCAATCACATCGTCAAATTCATATACAGATGGTCGTGAGACAGCAATTACAACAGCGTACCAATCATATGCAGATACCGCAGAAGCAGATGCAATCAATACATCAAACTCATATACAGATGGTCGTGAGACAGCAATTACAACAGCGTACCAATCATATGCAGATACCGCAGAAGCAGATGCAATCAATACATCAAACTCATATACAGATGGTCGTGAAGTAGCAATTACAACAGCGTACCAATCATATGCAGATACCGCAGAAGCAGATGCAATTGTAACATCAAACGCATACACAGATGGTCGTGAAGCAGCAATAACAACAGCGTACCAATCATATGCAGATCAAGCAGAAGCAGATGCAATCACATCGTCAAATT
>Ga0209815_1002415_pt1 | contig 11357 bp, 17 predicted proteins | sample CoawatmetaG00DNA_FD_187507 | JGI IMG/M metagenome (GOLD analysis project Ga0209815, IMG submission 187507) | Marine microbial communities from the West Antarctic Peninsula - Coastal water metaG002-DNA (SPAdes) (version 2) | ecosystem: Environmental > Aquatic > Marine > Coastal ...
TAAATGCAATGGCTATGATAATAGAACTATTAGGAGTTATAAAATGAGTATGCATCCAAAGGGAAGAATACAAAAACCAAAAAAACAAGTACAAGTTGACTTGAAACAAGCAGATACTATTAAATGTGATGATTGTAATAACTATTTATTTATAACATCATTCATATTAAAAAAACTATCAGCTTTAATGTCACCAAATGGTCAAGAAGCTTTGATTCCTGTTCAAGTATATAGTTGTGGGAATTGTGGTAAAGTTGCAAAAGGTATGTTAGACGTTGCTGGTTTAGAAGAAGAGATTGTACCAAATCCAGATGAGTTACCAAGTTTGAATATATGAGGGAGAAAACATCTTCGGTAAAAAAGAAGAGCCTATTCGACCACATCAAACAGATAACATCGGTTCAAAACCCTAAGTATTGGGAAGAGATATCAGACGAAGATAAGAAGTCTTGGTCTAATTATATGACTAACAGATTCCTATCGATGAATATGGATTGGGTTGAATTGGTAAATGAATTACAAAAGTATAACTTGAAACCTAAAGAGTTATATAAATTATACACAAATATTTTACCTAAAGGTAATAAATGGTTAAAATATACAAAAGGGAGAAATCAAATGGATCATCCAAGTTGGTTAATTAATATAGTTGCGAATCAAGAAAAATTCAGTAAACGTGAAGCTTATGATATGATTGAAATGTTATATCTTACTGAAGGTGGAATGTTAGAATTAGGAGAAATATGCACAAAATGGGGAGTTGAACCCAAGAAGATTGAAGATCTTGGTCTAAATGTACTTGGTTCTGTCGGTGGATATGTCGCTGGCGAAGAATAAAATACTACTTGACTTGTATACGATTTTATTCGTATATTCAGTTATGTAAATAGGAATATAATATGAAAGTTATAAAAGACTCTAAGAATATGTCTAAGTCAGAATCAATAGTAGAACAGATGGAAAAAGAATGGCCAGAGATGACAGAAGAGTTCAAGAAGATACAACGAGAACAATACGAATTGTTCTTACATAAGCAACACGACTATGGTCCAGGTAATATCTCTGTAGGAACTCAGTTACAAAATGAAGAAGAGATTAAATTATCACTTACAGGTTTGTGGTTTCGTATGAACGATAAGTTACAACGAGTAAAAACTTTACTGATGAACAATCGAGAATCAGCTGTTAAAGATGAACCATTAGAAGATGCTTATCTTGATGTTTCAAACTATGGAATTATGGCTACAATCGTTGGACGTGATAAGTGGGGAAAATAATGTATAAATATACTTGTAATGTAGGATTTTATGAATCCAACTCTTACATTGGATTGATGTGGGAAATACTTAAACATAGAACTTGGCATTTATTTACACACGGAAAGTGGATGGATTAATGAAACGAATAAGTTATAGTCAATACAATCAATGGGTTACGTGTCCATATAAATGGAAACTTAATTACATTGATAAGTTAAGTGTTTGGACAGATAGCATACATACCCTTTTTGGTACAAGTATGCACGAAGTATTACAAACATATCTTACAGTAATGTATAATGACACCATTAAAACAGCAGACGCACTTCCATTAGAAAAGATGTTATTACATCGGATGAAAACAAACTATACTCAAATTATGGAAAAGAATGGTGGTGAAGTATTTTGTGAACAATCTGATATGCAAGAATTTTACAATCACGGATTACTGATATTAGATTGGTTTAAGAAGAAGCGTAATATGTATTTCAGTAAGAAGGGTTATGAGTTAGTTGGTATAGAAGTGCCTGTTGACTATGACTTACCAAATAAGATTAAGTTTATTGGTTATATAGATGTTATAATTTATGATACTGTAAGAGACAGATATAAGATTATAGATATCAAGACTTCTACAATGGGTTGGAATAAATGGCAAAAGGCTGATAAGACTAAGACAGACCAATTGTTATTATACAAACATTTCTATGGTGCTCAACACGATATATCAGTAGATAAGATTGATATAGAATACTTTATCGTAAAGCGTAAACTATATGAAAAGGTAGATTTTCCACAACGTAGGGTTCAGACATTTCAACCAGCTAGTGGTAAACCAAGTATAAATAAGTTAATGAATAATTTAAACCAGTTTCTTGGTGAGTCTTTTATTGATGGGGAGTATAACTTAAAACATAATTATGTTAAACAACCATCTAAAAAGAACTGCAGATACTGTGAGTTCAATCAAACAGAACATTGTGATGTAGGAGTTAAATAATGACAACTAAACTAAGTTTAAGACTAAAACTAAGTGACTTTATTAATAGTGAAATAGAATCAAAAATTATGGAAAAAATTAATAATATTCATAATGAGTTGCGTGTAGCAGTTTTGTTACATTTATGGTTTGAAGATGGTGAAGTATCTACTACTGATTTAAAAAACTTCTTGATGAAGTGGGAAAAAAAGTTATCTTTTAAAACTGTTGTTACATCAGGTTCTACTATTAAACCAAATGAGTTTATATGGTTTGATATAATTCCAACAGCTTTATCTTATACTTCTAGGAAAAGATTCCAATTTACGTATTCAAATACTAATTCTATACTAAATGGATTACAACAATTTTATGAAGTAGCTAAATTCACCACTTCAGAAAAACCAGCAAAAAAACAAAAGAGAAATGACTACGAAGATTAAAGTTGGTATAGTTGGTAGTAGATGTTATACTAATAAAAAAAAGATAAAAGATTTAATATTTCAGATAAAAGAAAAACACGGTGATGGGGTAGAAATAGTAAGTGGTGGTCAACGAGAGGGTGTAGATGGTTTTGCTAAAAAGTTTGCATTAGAGTTTGATATGAATTATGTAGAGTTCCCACCATCACATTACACTTGGAATATGCATTGTAAGAACCCAGCAACTGAATACACTAAACCATATTACGTTTCAAATTACTTTAAAAGAAATAAACAGATTGCAGAATATAGTGATATAGTTATAGCTTTCATACAAGATGGAGTTGAATCAAGAGGTACAATGAGTACAGTAGAATATGCTAAAAATGAAAAAAAATTGGTTAAAATATTAAATTAGTATATATTTATATATGTATATATTAAGAGAGGTTTTATGGAATACAAATTAACATCAGTTAAAATACTGAAAGGGTTATATAAGAAGTTTAAATCAAGTACATTGGATGATGAATTTACTTTACAAAAATTAGTAAATCGTTCAATGGACTTATATGTTTTAGATGAAAAATTTAAAGAAACAATTCAATCATATAATAAATTAATACCAAGTGGGAGTAGATTATGAATTTAAGAGATGATTTATTACAAGCTAGTAGACTACAGTTTAAAGCTCAAATAGAGAAACATCGTATAAATGTAGAGAACTTACTAAATAATTCTGTTGGGGTTGGAGAACACCCTGATATTATGGCGACTGTTGAAAGTGAATTAGAAAAGATGTCAAGTTATCACGACAAGTTAGAAATGTTAGATTACTTTGATATTTCTTTAAACAATAAAAAAATATTAAACGATTAAAGAGGTTATATGTCTAAGAAAAAGATTTTATTACTGGCAGACGATTTAAGAATGTCAAGTGGTGTAGGAACAATGTCTAAAGAATTTGTTCTTGGAACGATAGATAGATATGATTGGGTTCAGATAGGTGGAGCAATAAAACACCCTGAAAATGGAAAAGTTGTTAATATGAATGAAACTTGTGTTCAAGAAACAGGTGTTAAAGATGCTAGTTTAACAATATATCCTGTAAATGGATATGGTAATTCGGATACTTTAAGAAACATAATGTCACACGAAAAACCTGATGCTATTCTACACTATACAGACCCAAGATTTTGGAATTGGTTATATGAAATGGAACACGAGATAAGACAAGAAATACCAATATTTTATTATAATATTTGGGATGATTGGCCAGCACCACAATACAACCAATGGTTTTATGAATCTTGTGATTTGATTATGAATATTTCTAAACAAACAGTTGCTATTGTAGATGATGTGTGTACGAATAAACCAAGAACAGATTGGGATTCTACTTATATACCACATGGTATTAATGAAAAATACTTCTATCCTATATCTTTATTTGATAAAGAATATAAAGAAATGGAATCAATGAAAAAACAATTAACAGATGATAACATCGAGTTCATTTTGTTTTACAATAATAGAAATATTAGAAGAAAAATGCCAGGAGATGTTGTCCTTGCTTTTAAAACATTTTGCGATATGTTACCAAAAGAAGAAGCTGATAAATGTTGTTTGTTAATGCACACACAACCAATAGATGACAATGGAACGGATTTACCTGAAGTTGCAAAAGTTATTGCTCCTGGTTGTAATATATATTTTAGTGATAAAAAATTAGAACCAAATCAATTAAATTATTTATACAATATGGTAGATGTTACGATGAATATTGCAAGTAATGAGGGATTTGGTTTAGGTACTTGTGAGTCTTTAATTGCAGGAACACCAATAATTGTAAATGTTACAGGTGGATTACAAGACCAATGTGGATTTAAGTTAAAAAAACATTCACCAGATGGTTCAGGATATACCGAAGAGTTTTTAACTGCAGATGATTATAAAGAAATAAAATCACTACACGATGATAGAAAGTGGGCTAATAACCCTGATTTGACTTGGGGTGAGTGGGTAAAACCAGTATGGCCATCTAATAGAGCTTTGGTGGGTTCACCACAAACACCATATATTTTTGATGATCGTTGTAGATTTGATGACGCAGCAGATGCAATTAAATATTGGTATGATATGAAATCAGAAGAAAGAAAAGAATGTGGAACAAAAGGTCACGAGTTTGTTGTGGGTGAAGATAGTATGATGAGTGCAAAGGCTATGTCTAAGAATTTTATAGACCATATGGATACAGCATTTGATAAGTGGAAGCCAAGAAAACGTTACAATATTTTTAAAGTTTAGGAGTTATAATGAGTAAACCAGTATGTTTAGTTACTGCACCAGTTGCAACAAGAAGTGGGTATGGAGCACATAGTAGAGATATAGTTAGATCACTAATTAAATTAGATATATACGATGTGAAAATTTGGAGTGTACGTTGGGGCAATTGTCCAATGAATGCATTAACTGCAGACGACCCAAATGATAAAATGATTATTGACAGGTTACTACAACAACCTGAATTACCTAATCAACCTGAAATAGGAATTTCTGTTTTAGTTCCAAATGAATTTCAACCAATTGCTAAATATAATATAGGAATTACTGCTGGATTAGAATGCACAGCTGTACCAGCAGATTGGGTTCAGGGTATGAATAGGATGAATATGAATATTGTGCCATCCAATTTTGTTAGTGATGTATTTAAAGCGTGTGTTTTTGATGTAAAAGATGATAAAACACAACAAATTAAAGGACAATTGAAAACTGAAAAACCAATAGAAGTTTTGTTTGAGGGAACTGATACAAATATATTTAAAAAAACAAAAGAGTTTTCAAAAGAATTTGTTAATCAGATGAAAAATATTGAAGAGAGTTTTAACTTTTTATACGTAGGTCATTGGTTAAGTGGTAATATTGGTGAAGATAGAAAAGATACTGGTATGATGTTAAAAGTATTTCTTGAAACCTTTAAAAATATAAAAAAGAAACCAGGTCTCATAATGAAAACAAGTGGTGCTGGATTTTCTATCTTAGATAGAGAAGATATATTAAAAAAAATAAATACGATAAAATCAACTATTAAAGGTGACTTACCAAATATTTATCTTATACACGGTGATTTTACTGATGAAGAGATGAATGAATTATATAATCATCCTAAAGTAAAAGCTCACGTTAATATTACACACGGAGAAGGATTTGGTAGGCCTTTACTTGAAGCTAGTATATCAGAGAAACCAATAATTGCTTCTAATTGGAGTGGACATATAGATTTTTTATCAAAAGGATTATCTAATTTAATCTCTGGTGGACTCGTAGATGTTCCCAAAAGTTCATTTCCTAAGAATATGTATGTACAGGGGTCACAATGGTTTACTGCAAACTATCAAGAAACATCTGCAGTTATGAAAGGTGTATTTTCAAGTTACAAAAAATATACACTTAATGCTAAAAAACTTGGTATGGTAAATAAGTCTAAGTTTTCATTAGATGCTATGACACGAGAGTTAGGTAAGATATTAGACAAATATGTACCTGAATTTCCAAAAGAGGTAGAATTAAAATTACCTAAATTAAAAAAAGTTGGTGACACAGCACCATCTAAAATAACATTACCAAAATTAAAGAAGGTGTAATATGGAAAGAATAATAGATTGTCCAGTATGTTATAATACAGACCAATGTTTTGAAGAAATTCAAAAAGAATATAGTTCTTATCTATGTTTTAATTGTGGATTTATGAGTGATTCAAGATATGAAACAGGAAGTTTAAATCTCATTGAAAATCTAAAAAAATCACCTAAATTAGTACAAGATAAAGCTTATAATGATAAAGAACGAAATATTGTATGGTTTCCATCTGTAATTAATATGGGTGAATTAGGTATGATTTTTCCTGAAAGCAGTTCAAACTCTGAAGGTGGTTATGATTGGAAGTATGCAAAGGTAGTTGAAATACCTGAAGGTGAACGGGCAAATTATGATAATCACGATAAAAGACTTGACGTTGAAAACGCAATGACCTTTTCTCAGTATGAATTTTTAAAAGCTTGTGAAGAAATGGGTATTACACGAAACATGAAACAAGATGCCTAAACAAATATACACTTGGGGTAAGGTAACCGCTGGTGATATTATTTCTTTTAGATATAAAGGAAAAAAGGGAACTAGTACATTAACTACGTTACTTGTATTGAATCCACGAATACCGTATAAACGAAAAGATGGTACTAAAACATTTCACTTAAATGGGTTAAAGTTAGAAAGTCGTGGTAGTATACCAACGATTAAAAGTAAACCAATGGTTGTACAGTTATTAGAAAGATTTGGTGATATACAAGTTGTTGATGGTGAAAATGGTATTTTTAGAATAAACTTACCAAATGCTGGCCCACGTGGTGTTAAAAAAAATGTTTATAATCAATTAAAAAATTATATAAACAAGTATAGTATATACAGAACGTATGACTATATGGAAGCTAAAAAATCTGCAGTATTCTTAGAACCAATAGCTTTACCAAAATCACTAGTAGAGGTGTTAGTTGAAAATTAGTTATGGTATTACAGTTCACAATGAAGCCGATGAGTTAAATAAGTTATTAGAGATACTCATACACAAAACAGATGTAGAAGATGAGATAGTTATTTGTGTTGATGGGAACGATGAAGGAGTACAAGAAGTTATAACGAGTTGGGTTCAACAATATGGACACGATGATATGAAAGTTATCAAGGTATATCAGAGAAAACTTGATGGTGATTTTGCAGCTCATAAAAATTCAGTTATAGAAAATTCAACAGGTGACTACATCTTTCACATAGATGCTGATGAATACCCACACGAAACATTATTAGAACAACTTAAACAAATAATAGAAATGAATGATGGTGTTGATTTGATTTGGATACCTCGTGTAAATACAGTTGAAGGTATGACACAAGAACATATTCAAAAATGGGGATGGAGAGTTACAGAGAATAATTGGGTAAATTATCCCGACTATCAAGCTAGAGTATTTCGTAGAGATAAAAGCATTAGGTGGACTCGACCACTACACGAACTTATTACAGGTTGTAAGACATATGCACATTTACCACCACACGAAGAATTAAGTTTATATCATCCTAAAACAATACAAAAACAAGAACAACAAAATATGTTTTATATGAATAACTTCAATAAAGATTTATTGGTAAGAAGAGGTTCATAGTGATATTTTGGAGAGTAGTAGATAATAAGTTATATCCAATTAATGAAGTTAAAAAATTAGGGTTTGAGGAGTCAGAAGGATTAAGAATACCAGACGAACATCTTGAGCAACAAGAATTTATGGTTATGAGAACTGCACATGGTATCGGTGATTGGGGAATAATTTCAGCTATGCCAAGGTTGTTAAAACAAAAGTATCCAAACTGTAAGGTATATATACCATCTATAAATTTACTTGAAACATTATTTGGCCAACAAAAACAAAATTGGGGTAATTGGGATAACCCATTTAATAATGTTCATTATATATTTGATAACAATCCATATGTAGATGGTTTTAAAGATTATATGGTTGGTGAAGTTTTTCACGATCATTATAGAATTTACAATAAGGATAAAAAAGGTATTCCACTTGTCAAACAAATGTTAAAATTTTGGCAATTCAAAGAAAATGAATATGAAGATTATTATCCAGATTTATATTTTTCAGAGGATGAAATAAAATTAGGTGATGAGATTATAAAAGATTTTACAAAGGGTAAAGAGTTTGGTGGATTGTTAATTACTAATAGATTTGAAAGTACTGGTGGTAGGTATGATGAAGAGAGTAATAAAAAATTAATGAATCTGTTATTGGAACGATGTGGTGATTTACCATTTTTTTATTGGACTTATAAAAAACCAAATGAGTTACCAATTAAATTTAATACATCATTTGATTTAAGAAATGTTCCCACGAGAATACAACTTTATATAAGAAGTAAAGCAAAATTAAATATCGGTACACATTGTGGATTTTTAGATTGTGTTTCAAGATATTCAAATGTTTTTCAGATTCAAAGAGTTTTTCCATTAAATCAAAATTTAATTGAAGCAGAGTATTATATTAATAACGAAAATTATAAGGAAATATTAACTAATGTATAAAGATTTAATAGAATTTAAAAATATAGCTTTATCAAATGATTTATTACAGCATAAACTTAATAAACCAAATTTATATGATTTAAAAGTTGTTTTTGATAATGAAACTAAACTTGTGTCGGTTGATAATAATGTAGATTCTGAAAAAATGTTTAATTCTACATATGTTTATGATTCATCAAGGTCTATGACAATGTTAAGTCATTTTGAACAAGCCTCATTATCTTTACAAAAAAGATTTAATCCAAGTTTAACTTTAGAAATTGGTTCTAATAGTGGTATTTTTATTAAACACTTTCCAAGTGATGAAAGTGTTGCAGTAGAACCTTGTAAAAACTTTGCAGATTTAACCAATGATATGGGCATAAATACTTATGGTGAGTTTTGGAATAAGGAAACACAAGATAAAATACTTAATGAGTATGGTCAGATTCCTTTAATATATTCAGCAAATACCTTTTCACACGTTCAAAATTTAAATGAATGTATTGAACTTGTAAGAGATTCTTTATCTGATGATGGTGTATTTGTATTAGAGACTCCATCTTTCTTAGAGGTTTTAAAGTATAATGCATTTGACCAATTTTATCACGAACACCAATCTTACTTCTCTTATGTATCTGTAAAAAATGTTGTAGAAAAACTTGGTATGAGGGTATTTGATTTAGAAATGTATCCTGTTCACGGTGGAACTTATAGATTTTTTATTTGTAAAGAGAACGCTAATCATTCTAATAAAGTTAAAAATAAATACTTAGACAATGAGATGAGATTTGGTATTGATAATTATAGTAATTTATGTGGTGTTATGGATATTATGAAAAGTAACATGGTTAGTATAAAAGATATGTTAGAAGATATAAAAAAAGGTGGACACACTATAGTGGGTTATGGTGCAACTGCTAAGTTTACAAATGTGATGAATATGTGTGGTTTAAATAATAATCATATTGATTATGTTTTAGACACTACACCATTAAAAAACAATAAATGGATACCTAATACAGGTGTTCAGATAAAAGCTTACACACCAAACAGAGTTAAAGATATAGATTACTTTTATTTAGGTGCTTGGAACTATAGAAAAGAAGTTTTAAACAAAGAGAGTGAGTATATTAAAAATGGTGGAAAATTTATAACTCACGTTCCAAAGGTTGAAATCATAAAATGATATTAGTTACTGGAAATGGAACACTAGCAAAAGAGTTAGTTAAGTTATCTACTACTGAAACATCAATAGTTTCTTTATCAAGAAAAACTATGGATATAACAGACGAGTATGTAGTATCAGATGTTATTAAAAAGTATATGATGACTCCAGATAAACCAAAATATCTTATTCATTCCGCAGCTTTAACAAAACCAATGGAGATTAATGATACCAATCCAATAGAAAGTTTGTCTGTTAATATTATTGGAACTGCTAATGTGGCAAGAACTTGTCATAAGTATGGAATTAAATTTATTTATATATCTACAGATTTTGTTTATCCAAGTCGTGAATATAACTATATGCCATTAAGTCATACAGAAGAAACACCACTTAAACCATCTAATAATTATGGTTGGTCAAAATTAGGTGGAGAATGTGTAACTCAATTGATATCAGACTCATTGATATTAAGGTGTGCTCTTTGTGATATACCATTTAGACATAGTGTAGCATTTACCGATGTTTATAGAAATTCAATAACTCATAAAGACATAGCACCATTAATATTAAAACTTAAAGATGAAATTGGAATCATAAATCTAGCTAGTGATACTAAAACAGTATATGATTTTGTATCTCAATATCAAGAAATAAATAAAGGTAGTGGTAAAGATATCGCACCAAGTTTAAAATTAAGTACACAAAAACTAAAAGAGTTATTAGGTGAATAAAAAAGTAATTTACACTTCGGTATTTGGTAAAACAGAAGAAAACAATTATCACCTACACAAACCAGATGTGGTGTTAGATGGTTATGACTTTGTTTGTTTTACTGATGATGTGACCTTCAAGTCAGATTTTTGGCGAGTAAAATTAGTTAAACCATTGTATGAAGATGGTGCTAGAAACGCTAAGAGATATAAATTAAAACCTCATATATATTTAAGTGAATATGAAATAAGTGTGTGGGTAGATATTGAAGTAAAGATTACAAAAGACATAGATGATTTAGTCGAAAGTGCATTAAAAGATAATAACTTAGCTATATTAAATCACGAGTTGTGTGGAAGAACTGTATCTGGTGACTTAAATGTAAGAACGTGTGTGTATGAAGAAGCTAAATTTATACAATGGTTAGGGGATAATAATCCTAAAAAACAATATAAAGACAATATGGATGTTATACACGCTCAAGTAGATAGATATAGAAAAGATGGTTATCCTGAAAATAATGGTTTAGCTAGAACTACAGTTGTATTTAGAAGACATAATGAATCTGATGTAATAAAAAATTCAGACGCTTGGTGGGAAGAAATGAAGTATGGTAGTAGAAGAGACCAGATAAGTTTTAACTATGTGTCTTGGAAACACAATCTTAAATTTAATTATATACAAGAAGACA
>Ga0209815_1002418_pt1 | contig 11353 bp, 14 predicted proteins | sample CoawatmetaG00DNA_FD_187507 | JGI IMG/M metagenome (GOLD analysis project Ga0209815, IMG submission 187507) | Marine microbial communities from the West Antarctic Peninsula - Coastal water metaG002-DNA (SPAdes) (version 2) | ecosystem: Environmental > Aquatic > Marine > Coastal ...
CTTCCACTCATCATATGAGCTGAAGCTGTTGCGTTTCCATATTCATCTCCTTCTAGGATTCTAACTACAGTTAATGGTCCACCGTGCTTTAAGTAATCTTTTGCAGCATGTGATGTTAAATATTGGTAGTAATCACTACCCGATTTGAATGAATCTCCAAAAAGTTGTATATACTCTGAGTATGTCCAAACTTGTGTAGGGACCATTGCTGGACCCTTTACAGTTGGTCCAACGATTGCAGCACCGATAGCACCAACACCCGATTGAACGAATGATAAATCATTTTCTCTTGTAAAGACTCCTGGGCTTACAATTTTTTCAGCCATTTTGTTTTTCTCCTATAATTAGTTGTTACGTAAATTTAATTTATTATAAATATAAAATCGAAACCTCAAATAAGTATTATTCTGAAACAAATACTCCAGTTTCTATATTAACTTGCCCTTCTCCATACTTCGTCGACAACTCTTCTGCAAATTTCTTCTCATCTGATCTTGCCTTAGTGTATTCTGTACTAAGTATATCCTTAGCTTCATTCAACATCAATTGCTCTACTTCTAACTGACCTAGTTGCACTGTTAACGAATCGTATACAGATTTTATTTCGTTGATTTTTTTTAATTCTTCTTCTGTGAATTTTGTTTCTTTACTCATATTATAACCTCTTTATTTTTAGTTAAACCTCTTGTATCTGAATCTTTTATTTGAGTGATTCTTCGCTCCTTTTTGTTGTACTAGTTTCTATTTTTTCGGTTCCTATAACCACCTTGACTTTTCCAAAGTCTTTAGCATTGTAATTACTCATTGCTTTTTGTATGTTGTCTGGAATAATAAATCCATTCATCTCTAATGTAAATGTTGCCTTAGATATCCTATCAACTCCAGCATCGGTTTGAGACTCTATATTAAACGAATCTATTTTTGATAGGAATTTGAATGACTCATCTTGTCCCCAGTATTGACCGCCAGCATAGTTTACATCTTCTACTATCTTATTTAGTTGTTCTAAGTATTCTGTGAATATAATACAATCGTATGACAACTTAACGTAGTCGGGTATTACTACATTGTGGAATTGAGTTTGTGGTTTTCTTCCATTAAGTACACTAAAATTATCATAGTTGTTCCTCGGTGTGTATTGTTTTTGGAATGAAGCGTAGAGTGGATTATTGATATCAACTTTATTACCTAAACTTTTGTTCTTTTCGACTGAAGTTCTTTTGTACACTATAGCTGGGAATTGGACCTTACCAGTACTATCCCTATACACTCCCGATTTTTGTACCGACTTCCATCTTTCAGGTGAACCATATACTACAGGTACCATCACTTGCTCATCACCTTCCATTACAGTTGGCTGTATAACATTATCGAAATAGTATTTTATTACTGAGTCTACGTCGTATAGGTTGACGTGTAGATCTTTGACCTTATCGTCCCTTCTAATTTGATTAACTCTATCTATATTCTTATCCATATAATCCTCCTCTCTGTGAATCAGGTTTAGAACCATTTACGTGTTCATCATAACCAGCCCTTACATTCTCAAGAGTATTTATTTTAGATTTTCTCATTTGATGTGTATCTATAATAACACTCCAATTGGCTCCATGATCATCACCAGCTAAATTTGTGTCTGGATTCTTACCGAATAAGTATTGTCCCTGAGATATAGTATCCACTTCACAGTACTTACCATCCCAGAATATTACATCTCCAACTTCTAAGAATATATTTGCGTCTTGAGCATTCTCATTTGGATCATTAGTATTGTTAGTTGAACCCAATTCAAGTGAAGCTAGATCGTCTCGTAGGAATGAGAATTTAATATTTCTGTTGTAATCTGATCCTAGTTCGTCTGATGTCCATTCCTTAGGATCTTGTTCTATCAAACCGGCAACTCGTACTCCAGGAAGGAACACTTTTCTTAATGCTTCACCATAAAGATTTTCTTTTGAATCGAAAATTGAATGCTTAAATATATCACAACGAGTATCTATAATCTCATTGATTAATTCTCTATTCACTTTTCTAAAGAATGATATGTCTCTTGCTGATCCGAATAATGCCATTTAGTTATCCTATGTATATATTAAGTGGTGCTTTGTTTAGCATCTCTTGTTGGAATGTATTGATTTCATTCTCACGTTCCATCATATTTCTTTTTGAAGCTGCTTCAAGATCCTCTCTAAGAGAAGATATTAGTAATTCTTGTTCTGATGCACCCTCACTTCTTAATGTATCGCCATCCATAGATGTTTCAGAACCAGGAATTGGTATACTCCCGAATTTACCTCTAACAGAACCCAGAACCGTTTTAGCTAATGCCAGTGTATATTTCTTTATCCATTGTCTACCTGGAGTATTGATAGCTCCAAAAGTCATATTGAAATAACCTATGTTAGAGAAGTCAGATACCTTAGCTTCTGTTATCAATGTATCCCTATCATCAGTTTCAATATATTGGAAATACATTTTAAAAGCACTCGTTGGTGTTGGGTGTATTCTAAGTTTGTTGTTTACTAGTTCAAATGAGTACATAGATCGTCTAACTGTATCACTGAATTCCACTTGTTGTATTCTAAGTAGGTCATCGTATAGTGGTAATGAAAGATAGGATGATCCCGCTAAAGAACTTCCCCATCCAAACGAACTTAATGAAGTACCAGTCCCCATTCTAGGATCATGACGTCTTGCAGAAGCTGGTGTCTGTTGGTGGAATACTCTTTTGATTTCAATATCTGTTCCCGATACCGATTGACTAAATACCGCTTGTAAATCTAAGTCGTATGTTTGATTCCAATATCCATCTGATCCAGTACTGGTTGTTATGTGTCCAGTTCTCCAATCTACATTCCCTCCACTTCCTGCCTCTACACCATATTGTTTAGATAGCTTTACAATGTTACCTTGATTTGGTATTATGTTTTTATGAGTTAAGTCTGTTGTGGTTGCCTCACCTCTAGCATTCAATAGATTTTCTCTTATATTGAATCTATTAACTTGTGCTGCATATTCTGATATGGCTTCTTCGAAACAATCGAATATTTGTGAATTCTGAAGTTCCACATCCATCACTGGAAATCCCAATCTGGATGCAACCCAGTTCGAAGTATTTGCTGAAGCCGTTAGATATGATACTTCTGTATCGTATGTAGCGAAAGCAGTATTACCTGAAACATCTCCAGGTAGTATAGATCCAGAATAAATTTTAATATCCATATATTATCTCACACAGTTTGTTTAGTTATAAATATCAATAACTTTTGTTAGAATGTGTTATTACTTCTACTTTCAGAATAGGCAGTCATGATATCTTCCAATATAGGGTGTCTATGATTATTCAGCAATTTGATAATCTCTAATCTATTTACATCCATTCTAGATAGGAAGTCTAATCCAGTATCGTGAGTTCTCTTCAAATCGATCTGGTCTGTATCCCCACAGAACATCATTCTACTATTAATACCAATCCTTTGTAATATCATTAGAGTTTGATTGTGTTCTAGATTCTGACATTCATCAACTATAATAGCTGAATTGGTGAATGTTCTTCCTCTCATATATGATACTGGTACAATCTCTATTTGATCATCGTGTATCATCTTATCAACTCTTTCTCTTCTCAACAATTGATACATGTTAGAATATATAGGAGCTACCCATGGTCCCATCTTCTCTTCTAAATTACCTGGTAGAAATCCTATATCTTCTTTCGATATTGTTGGTCTAGTAATTATAATCTTAGTTACATGTTTCTCCAATAACATTTGTAGAGCCACTTGACAAGCTAGTAGTGTTTTTCCACTCCCAGCCTTACCTAATATAACAGACACATCTGATTGTAGTATTTTAGCTTTCGCTAATTTTTGTTCATCATTAAGGGATAGTAAAAATCTATAACCCTTTTTGTTGTTCTTCTTTGTATTTACGAATTCGTTGTTCGGCATTTTTTTCTCTCCTTTATTGAATATAAATATATAGAATAAAAAAAGAGGACCAAATTAATGGTCCTCTTAATATTATTAAATTACTTTAATTACTTACGACGCGTGATACACAGTACTGATTGCAGTATCATCTAAAGTGATAACACCATAGTAATCATTTCTTACTACTTTCTTAGCGTATCTAGTCATTACACCTTTTCTTGGAGTAAAGTTAGTAGGATCGTAAACTAAAGGAGTCATAATTAACGGAATGTATGGAGCAAATACTGCACCAGTTTCCAAGAATTGATTTCCTCTATATCCAACTAATACTTCTTTTCCAGTCCAATATGGATTCTTGTAAATTGTAAATCTATTTTTCAAAGATCCAATTGCAGAAACACCCATTGCGAATTGTGCAGAAGTACCATCAGTATCAACACCATATCCAGGGATAGACTCTAAGTAAGTTGCCATTGCTGGAGAACATACTACGAAGTTTGCTCCACCTCTCATTGTAGATTGGTGAATTGTGTTAGACATTGATTGTAGAGTTGCACCTACAGTTGCGAACTGATCATTTACAGTCATACCACCAGATAAAGTTTGGAATGTATGAGTTGATTTGAATGCAGCAGCATTTTTCAACATTGCAAGGATTTCCATATCGATTTCCATTGTAATGTATTCAGACAACATAGAAGTTAATTCAGCTTCAGCATCGATAGAATGGTAAGCGTTAAGATCTTGAGCGAACTCAGGAGACCATTTAACTTTTAACTTTCTAGTCTTAGCAACTAAAGCTTCTTGTTCTAATTGTACTTCAATTTCTGGAATACCGATATCATCAGTAGCAGTAGTTGAAGTAATTTCTGGTTGTACAGTATCTTCGAAGTCACCTCTATTTGCAGCAACTAAAGTGTTTTTGTAGAAATATACTTGATCACCTTCAGCAAGTGAAGATCCAGAAATATCAGCATTTGAATTTACTGCAGTTAAAGTAACAGATCCAGAATTAGTAATGTATGCAGCTTGTAATAGATCAAGATCTAGATCTGTTAATGCAGATGCAGATACATTATTTGCAGCAGCTTCAGCAGCAGTTACTGTATGAAGAGTTGAATTCAATGAATAACCAGCTCCTGCTCCTGGCTCACCGTATAGTGCACCAGTTAATCCTGCTTTATTCTTTCCAGTTCCACCGAATAAACTTGCAGCTTCACCTGTAGTTGTGTGTCTACCTTTAGCAGTACCATATTTGAAATCCATCCAGAAAACTAATCCTGAAGGTAAGTTCATTGGTTGTACCGAAACGAATTCCTTTGCAGAAATTTCACCGAAGATACGTCTAACTAGTGGTAAAGCTACACCATTCCATTCTTCTTTACCTGCAGCAGCGATAGAATTAGATTCAGATATTAATTGTTTTGCTTGATTTTCTAAAAGAATAGCAGTGTTATGTTTGTCATACTCACTTGCAATACCTTCTAAAAGACCTGTTGCTTCCCATTTGTTAACAAGAACTTTTGTCTCGTTTCTTTGTGCTCTAAATTGAGCTTGGGAATCATTTAATAAGTCGTTAATTTGTGACATTATTTTTTTCTCCTAATTGAGTTAAATTATTAATTATTTTAAACCAGCCAATTTTTGCATTCTTGTTGCAAATTGGTTTGATTCAACGATTACGTTTTTAGACGGTTTCGTTGATTTTGTACTTTTTGAAGCAAATCCTTCTGTTACTCTTCTCTTCTTAGATTTTGCAGGTACTAAAGATTCAGCTAAAGTAGTGTAAACTAACTTAACCTCTCTTACTGTATTAGCTCTATCGAAAGTTTCAATTACATTCATCTTCTGAGATTCAGAAAGGTTGTTTCCTCTGAATAACTTGTTGCTGAATAGTAACTTTGAGTTCAATAAGTTAACTTCGTTGATAGTAGATTTTAAAGATTTGATAGTTTTGTAAGCTTCTTCAAGTTCAGCTTCTACTCCTTCCTCCTCTTCTAATTCATCTTCTAATTCATCTTCTTCAGTTAACGCTTTGATGATTTCTTCTAAATCTAATACATCTTCTTCCTCTTCACCTTCCAACTCATCCTCTTCAGTAACAGGTAATACTTCTTCCTCTTCCTCTTCAGTTGCGTCTTCAGCTTCTAGTTCTCTGATAATAGATTCTAATTCTAGATCTTCTTCTTCACCATCTTCTTCTTCTAATTCACCTTCTAATTCTTCGTCTTCAGTTACTTCTAACTCGTCTTCAACTCCGATTTCATCTTCCACTTCTAATACTTCCTCTTCTTCAGATTCGATACCGTCCATTTCTAATACTTCTTCGTCTTCTAACTCGTCTTCCATATCTTCTGCGATCTTAGTAGATAACATTGATTGTAATTTGGGTGTAAAAGCTTCTTCTAGTGCTAATTTTGCATTTGCGATTGCAGTCTCACGGACAGCTTTTGCATCAGCGATTGCTTCTTTTAATAAGTCTTTTGACATTATTATTCTCCTTAAATATGTTTGTTTGGAAATAAGGTTATTATGAACCTTAATAGATAATTTGTTTTAGTATGTTGTGATATATAGAGATAACACATTTTGTATACTATAGTGTATATAAGTATAACAGAAGATCATTCAGTTGTGGAATAAATAGATAATAAAACGAAAAAAGGAGCAATTAAGCCCCTTTTTATTGATATATACTGAATACTACACTAGCTAGCCTTCCCATCTAGGATAGCAACCCAACACTTATACCCTTTATCTGTATTAGCATCTCTTTTTAATTGGTTTTGATTATGTCTTTTAGCTTCAGCATTCTTTCTATACTTCTTTGCCGATGGTTTATCATAGTATCTTTTCTCTCTTAATGTTTCGAAAATACCTGAGTCTCTCATCTGTCTTTTGAATACCTTAAGTGATTTTTCTAAATCATCTCTATCTTCAGATGGAACCTTCACACCATTGGGTTGTCCCTCTAATATGAAATCTGCTCTCTTACGATAGTTTCTGATTGGTTTACCACTTCTTGTTTTACCTTGATTATCTGCCATTGTTCTCTTTTTTGATTAAACTTTATTTACTATAATATAAGGAAAAAAAATGACATACCCAACAGATATGCCATTTAATTTAATTGTTCTATTTTTATTATCTGATCTTTAGTAACTTGTTGATTTGCATTACGATTTTCCCTGCATTACTACCATAAGACGTTTTCAATGCTTTAACAATAACATTGGCGACAACGTTAAGTGACATGCCGTATACAGATGCTTCAACACCTTCTACTGCTTCGTCGAATTTGTTTTCATTTAATAGTTTAGATTCAGTCATTGCTAATTCAACACCCTTATCCATTTGCATGATCTGATTGTCTAATTCCTTCTGCCAGTTCTTTTTGGAATCAACCAATTGCTTAGATATCTTCATGAACTTTTTTGTGTCTTCACCCTTAGCTTTAGCAGTTTTGTACATCTCCAAGTTCTTCATAAGTGCTGAAGTTATCTTGTGGATCATCGTTGTAGCTTCTTTTATCTTTTTGTCGTTGAATTTACTTGCCATGTTTCCTTCTTTCTTTATTTGTTTTTAAGTATTGATTTAACGTCTACTGCCATCCAATCAGAATCTTTCCCACCAGCTTGTTTAACTGCTTTCTTAATTGCTTCCGATGTATTCCTTGCAGAGACTGTATATTTTTGTTTGCCATCATATTTGACACCAGATACAACTGCTCTATCAAATACAACTGTCCAAGTTCCAAATGCTTCAGAAATTGTTGTTGTACCTCTTAGCATAGATTCTAATCTAGATGTTGATTCATTCTTAGCTTTGTGAGATTTATCTACCTTATCGAAAAACGCAGCCTTCTCATCTTCAGGAATATCAGCGGGAGATTCAACACCTTCATCTTCCAATGCATCTCTGAATTTGTCTTGGTACTCGTCTTGAGCTTCAGATTCGTCCATTTGTGATTCAGGATCACTCATAATAGTTTCCTCGTCAGGATCACCACCTTCATTCAATTCTTTAATTTCATAGTACTTACCTAACTTAGCACCAATATCTTCAAACACAGACTCTAATCTTTGCTGTAGTGTACCAATCTCTTTCGCTGTAGATTCGAATACCTTAACGGATTCACCGATTGCTTTTGTGTCTCTCTTTACAGATACAACATCGAACCAATCAGCAGTTTCCTCGATTGCCATTTTAGATGCATTCTCAGCTAAAGTTCTGATATTCTCCATCATGTCTTTGATTTGAGACTCTTTGTATATATGTTGAGTATATTCATTGAAGTTAGAAACAGCTTCTAGAGTTTGTTTCTTCTCATCTTCAGTCATTCTTCTTGGTGCTTCATTGGATTCGTTTAATTTACTTCTCCAATCTTTGATGTCAAATCTTTTCATGTTAATTCTCTTAAATATTGTAATTCTAATAGTTGTCTTTCAAGTACTTTTTAATAATAGTTAGAGCCTTCTCTTCGAATGCTTCGATTTCCTCTTCACTACTTATGTTGTGTAACTTTTCCAATCCTGTATCTACATTTGCCGGTGGATTTGGAAAACCGTGTTCTACCCATTCATCAAAATCACCATCATAATTGTCTATAGCATCGTCCAGCATGTCATTCATTATGGGTATAGCCACCTTCTTAAACTTCTTAGATGTGTGTTTTTCTATCTTAGCCTTAGATTTAACCTTAGTCTTCTCATCCCCATTATTAAACATAGATGCACCTTTAACGTCTTCTCCACTTGAATCTGAACCTTGGTCTTTTTGGTTTTGTTTGTCCCATTCAATTTTAGCTGGATGGTCTTTCTTCATTGTCTTAGCAGAATCAGAATCCATTTCTTTCGATTCTCCATCTTGTTTATATTTGATGACATCACCTTCAGTTAGGTATTTGTTTTGCCATTCTTTGATATTGAATTTTTTCATATTATTTAGTTCTCTTTGGTAATGAACATCTACAGGTTAGATCACAAAGCATTTGATTCATTATGTTATTTACTTTATCGTATTTATTTGTTTTGTTATTGTTTACAGATTCGTTGACACTGTTGGGTGCCATAAAAGCTCCATGAGTTGAAGGGTTACTTACAAAGTCCCAACAAACTAATTCGAAGTCATCTTGTACGGCTACAGTTCCAGACTCACTTAATTCTTTTACAGAACCAAGACCTCTCGAACTAATACCTAGTTTGATACCAGCCTTTAATAATTCTTTTAATATGTTTCCAGATGGAGTACCCAATACTTCCACCTCTCCCATTACATCATCACCTTTCCACCATACCTTTCTGATATTGTGTGATACATTTTGTAAGTTTACAACAGATGATTCTGGATGATCTAGTTCTCCAAGAGCTCTATTTTCTGCTATTTGGATTTCAGAGTATTGCTTTACTTCTCTCATCAATATATCTTTTGGATATACTCTTCCGTTTTGATTCTTTGCATTTGCTCTTTGTAGCACTCCCTGAACGATAACTCTCCCTCCATTTGCATTCTCGGATTCAGTAATCATTTGTGGTGACACTTCAAATATGTTGTAGTCTACTAATAGTGATTTAGACATTAAAAGCTCCTCATTTTTTCTGCTAATCTGATCATTTTTGATTCTATCTTCATTAAATTTCTCTTTGTAGATTCCCAATACTTGGATTCGTCGATACCAGATTCAGTTTTTAATTTTATGTTTTGATCTATAATACGTTCTATCCTAAATAACTTCCCATTAACTTCCTTGATGCTTTTGTTAACTTTCTGCCTTTGTGATAACGATTCGTCCTTCTTGTAGTCTCTGTATTTTGCTTCCTTCAGATGCATCTGTTTAGATAGTGTTTTGAAAATAGATTCGTCTAATTCGTCGTCCTCATCTTCATCTTCGAATGCATACGGGGAATCGTAAGACTCACCACCTGAAACTACATTAGACTCTTCCAACTCTTCATCTTTGTTCATTTCACATTCAAACATTTTATCTAATTCCTTACTTAATGACATTCTTTACCTCATCGATTAGGTTGTATGTTCTCATTAGTGATATGATATATTTATCCTTGACGTTGTTTCCAATCTTAGTATTCTTCAATTGATAATTAACTTCCTGTAATTTGATTCTTACAACATCATCCTTAACCTTCTTAGATAATACATCCAATACCTTAGTGGCCTTCTTAATTTCAGACATAAGATATTTTTTAAGTTTAGTTGTATTGCTGATATTGTTTATGTATTCCTTCAATAGTTTTCTTTGTCCTAACGAAAGGTTATCACCCCACTTCTCATTAAACTTCTCGATCAATATCTTGTATGATAATAATCTAATATCAGCATCTTGCTTTTGATATATGTCATGAGACTCAGAAACCACCTTCTTATTTGATCCAACGATAGCTTCAACCAGATTGTATCTACACTTTATAGTTTTCGATGGAGTTGTACCCTCCATTAACATGTACGTAGAAGCATTCGTTGTGTAGTTGTTTATTCTTTGAGAAAAGAACGATTCCAAATCGTAATGTTTCTTAATCTCTTTAATAAGATTATACTTCTGTTTCTTTATCATACTTTTACTAAGAATCTTATGTTCAGCTATTACAGCATCTATAAATTTGTTAGCTTTATTTTCGGTATTGAATTTTTCATTTTGAATCGTTTGATACAAACCCAATTCACGCTTTAGGGATGTATTCTTTTTGAAAAACTCTCTAATAATTCCGATAGCTGGGGATTCATCTATTCCTTGTAGTGTATCATTAGTTACTTGTCTAACTAATAACTCGAATAGTATTCCAGTGTTTTTATATTTTGAATGTTTTGCCATTATATATCATCGTTTGTATGTTTATTATATAAATATAGAAACCCCACGCTAAATGTTGTCGTCTAGTATGTTATTTTCATTTAAAAGATTATTCTTTAGTGCTTTCTTGATACCGAACATAGACTTGACCATTTCTTTTCTTTCATTCCTACTTAATCCAGACGATCTTTTTCTTTCCTTTTTACTATTTGGATCTATTGGTTTTCTATCTACCTTCACACCCTCTTCAATTCCATCTTCTTGAGGTTCTTGTTGAGGTGGATTTGCTGGATCTACTCCATCATTAACGATACTATCTCTTCTGAATGATTGTTTTGTATCTTCTACTACTCTTGTTTTTTCTTTTTCAACATCATCCTCATTCATCTGGAATATATTATCATATATCCAATCTTCTGATATCATACCTAGATCTTTAATACTTGAAGCAAGAGATACCTTAGTATCAAATAATTCCATCTTCTCTTGCTCTGCAATTGTAGATGCTGGGGCTAGCTGTAGATCGAAGTCTAACATATCACTATCTTCAAATCCTTGGGAATACAAATGAACCATAGCAATCTTAGTTAACTCAGATACAAATATTCTTTGT
>Ga0209815_1002419_pt1 | contig 11350 bp, 8 predicted proteins | sample CoawatmetaG00DNA_FD_187507 | JGI IMG/M metagenome (GOLD analysis project Ga0209815, IMG submission 187507) | Marine microbial communities from the West Antarctic Peninsula - Coastal water metaG002-DNA (SPAdes) (version 2) | ecosystem: Environmental > Aquatic > Marine > Coastal ...
ATATAATCCTGAACTATCTCCTGTAATATTTCTTACATCTCCATAAATCCATGTGCCTGCAGGATACTCTACATCTACTACTGCAGTACTATTTCCAAGAACTAAAACTGTAGGAGTAGTAGCGCTTATAAAATTAACTGCCCAATAAGTTCCTGCTGATACAGCTTGAGCTGCATTTCCTGCAATAGTTACAGATCCAGGATCACCTTTACCTAAAAGCGCTATACCATGTATTTTAGATAAAGTAGTGCCATTTGTATTTCCTAATACTTCTAATGCCGCAAGGTCAGCATTTCCTGCAGCTAGCAATATTTCCATTGCTTCAAAATTTACGTCAGCATCACCAAGATTTATTTCAATGTCTTGTGTATTTTGTCTAATTTGATCAAGTAAAATTTCTTGATCTGTTGAGTACACTTTAGTTAGCGTACGGTTTGCGTGTATAGCCATTATTTTATTATTTTTATAATATTATTAATTTGAGATGCTGAAATTTCTTCAGGTAAAGCCTCTTCAGTTAATGAATTTAACTTTACAGATATTTCTTCTTCCATAAGAATTGTAATTTTATCCATTTGATCTCTTCTAGTTTTAACTAAAACTTCATTTTCTTTTTCTAAATTTTCAATTTGTTCTTTAGAGTCTTCAGAGTCTTTATTTGCAATTTCATTCACCTGTTCAGCTAATTTCATAAACTCTTCTGAAGGTTTGCTCATATCTTCTAAATTTTTTAATTCTTGTTTTAAGATTTTAATGTTCTTGCTAACTGCAAGTCCAAATTTCTTACCTTTTAATTCTTGAACTTGAAATAATCCATTAATTAAATTTACTAGTTCTCCTTTTGTTGCTGTAATTGTTGTCATCGTCTATTATGGTTTGGTTAATTTTAACTATTATTAATCACTAAAAAGTGAATTTTACTTGCTGTTGCACTCGTAGCTGAAGCTGAGTGTGGATTTATTATACTGATTTTAAAACTTCCGCCTGCTACTGTGTGAATAGCACATGCAAGTTGTTTATTGTTTACAGTATTTTCATCTTGCATTGTAACAAGAATTACTGAATCAGCTTGCACTGTACTATTAGTAACTGTAAATTCTGCATTTGTTGTAGCTGCTAAAGCTACTGCTGCTAATGTGATTACCCCTGAAGTTGAATTAATTGTAACTGCAGTTGTATGATTAGTTGCTTGTGTAATTGTTCCACTATTAGTATGTACAATACCTTTAGTAGCTCCTGTAATTATAAGATTACCTGTATTAATTGTTACATCTTGACCTTCAGATGCTGCTGTTAATGCAGCTGTTGCTGTTCCGGATGTATATGTTTTTAAACATACAACTCCATCTGCAGATCCTGAAGTATCTCTACCTGCTGTAAGAATTACATCTCCACCTGCAGCATTTCCTGAAGCAGTCCCACCAGTTAAATTTAAATTACCAGCTGCTCCATTAACGCTACCACCACTTTCAATAGTTACAGCCATGCCTACATTACTACCTGATGTAGCTGTAGGTTTAATAGTTGGTGCAGAGTTATTAGTAAATCTAATTCCTCCTTCTATATTTAATGAATCTGCAAAAGCTGCAGTAGGAGTATCTTCTCCTATAAATACTTTACCAGCAGAATCTATATTAATACCCTCATGAGTACCATTACCACTTAGCCAGCCTGTTCCTAAATCAATATCATAATTAGCCATATCTAAGTCAGCTGCCATTGTAGCTAAACTAGATGCAATTGTAATTGCTCCTGGTGCGTTAGTAATAGTAACATTTGTACCTGCAATAAGTGTTGCTACATCTGGATAACCTTTAGTTGTATTACCTATAAGCAATTGTCCGTTTGTATCTATTGCATCTGTAGCTGCAATTACATTAGTGTTATTTGCATAAAGAATTGCTCCTTTTGCTATAGCAGATAATCCAGTCCCTCCATTTAAAGGAGAGTTTGCTCCAGTAACAGCTCCTGTAAAATCTACTCCAGATGAAAATCCTGAAATTGTATTATTACATAAACTAAGATCTATTCCAGCCTCTAAAGCTGTTAATACTATATTATTAGTAGTTGTTGCAACTGTAAGTAGCCCAGTATCTCCACTTTTTATGCCTTTAAAGTTTAATTGATTTTTATTAGTTATACTTATCCAAATATCTTCAGAACCTGTCCCACTAGTAGCAAGAGCTGGAAATAAAGTAGTTAATGAAACTTTACTAGATCTTTTTGAAAGAGTATTAGTTAAATATATAAAGTCAGTATTTACTACACTTGTTTTTGCTAAAGTTGCTAAACTTGTTATATCTTCATGCATTTTTTTATTTTTTTTATATGTCTATTTTTGTACTAAATATACTTTATTCAGTTTTATTTATTTAAAAATTATTACCACAATCTCTACAAAAAGTATTTGCAAAGTTAATAAAATTATCGAGATAATTAATAGTATTAGAGTTAGATGTGTACCTCATAGCATCATTACAATATTTCCAATACCCTGTTGAGTATCCAGTTGCAGTTTCTGGATCAATACCTTCTAAATTAACAGGGGTAGTAGTAATTGGTAATGGTCCTACAAAAATCCAAATATTACCACTTAAATGGTGTTTTACTATGTCTCCTGAAACTAATGTATATGTAGACCCTAAATCAAACCAAACTTTAATAGCTGTAGTACCAACAGCTGGAACTAAAGTATTAACTGCTGAGTCATTTAATCCTGTAGTAACACCTCCTTTTACCCAAATTTGTTTGCAAGTTAAGTATACTTCTGAAGGGTCAGGAGTATTTCCATCAGAACAGTTATAAATACATTCTAACCCAATTCTACTTAATAAATAGTTTATTAATATTACTTTCCAAATATTCATTATAGAGCAATCATCTATCCTTCCTGTAACTAGTTTATTATAATACTGTGTTCCATTTTCTGATATACATGTTTGCATTCTATTTACAATATTTGGTAGAACTGAAGGTATACATGGAGGTGGTATTGCAGCATAAATACAAGAATTTACTCCAGATATACATTCAAATGTTGCATTTGGATTATAATTAGTTGCATTTATATCCATACATCCGCAATATATACAACTACCATCTTCTACTGTAGCAGTAGGGTTATAGTTATCTGAAGATGGATCAGTACATCCACATACAGCACTGTTTGTAAAGACTTGTACAACCTCTACCATTTCACACTCATTACAATCTTTTACAGTAATTGTATAAATACCACCAAGTAAATTAGGAATAATAGTAACTGCTCCATAAGCAACAACAGTAGGAGTAGTAAAATAATTTTGAGCGCCTCTAATAACAGAAACTAGCGTGTAAGTTGAGCAAGATGGTGCTGCACCTCCTGCAATACCTGAATAAGATATAGATCCATCATTATTTGATATACATCCACTAATTATATTAGCTGCAGTTGTAGTTACAGTTGATGATATTGGAAGAGGATCACAATACCCGCAAGACCCATCATCACAAGTAGGAGGATACCCTATTAAAGTTCCAAACATATCATATCCATAATTATACGCAGTTGGATCAGTACATCCGCAAGGAAAAGGGACACATGAACTATCATCACAAGTTGCTGCAGGATCATAGTTTGCCGCAGTAACATCCGTACATCCGTAAACACAATATGTGCAAGTTCCATCATCACAAGTAGCTGCAGCATTATAATTCATAGCAGTTATATCCATGCAACCATAAACACAATATATACAAGCAGCAGGACAAAGTGCAGTAGGATCATAGTTAAGAGCAGAAGCATCCGTACAACCAAAAACTGGGGGTGTAAAAGTTATTATATTACTATATATAGGACAATCAGGAGCATTTGAATAACTACTAACTATACTTACTCTATAATCTCCAGCACCTACAGAAATAGTACTATTTAATATAACAGGTGTAGTATACGGTGATGATGGAGATGTAACAGTAACTTGTGAACCAACTAAAACCCAACTTCCTAAATCATAATATTCTAGTTGATATACAATAGAGTCTGCAACTGGGTCACAAGTAAATGTAGAATTATAAAGAGGATCACATGTACTAGATAAAATTGTTTCTTCAAATATTGGAATCTCACAACAAAAATTATTAGTTATATTGCAAATTGATGCATCTACACTATATAAATTTGGATCTGTAACTACTACAAAATCTATCGCAACGGGTACTCCTGAATCTATACAGACACCTACTGGAACCCATACAGTGAGAAGTTCATAACAAGCTTCAATATTTACAGCAGCGTCTGGGTCAGAAATAGAAACTTTTATACTGTAATATCCATAAGTAAATCCTGCTCCTAAAGTAGAAGAGTCTAAATTTACATTCCATCCGTTTCCTTGATTATTAATTGCACTACCAACTATTGTAGTATTAGCATTAAATCCAGATAAAGTTCCAAAAGCAGTATTACCTGTAGACGTTTGATTGTCCCATTTATATAATTCTATTATGTAATCAGCATTTTGAACGTTAGATCCATCAACTATATTATTTATATAAGCTTGAAAATCACTTGTAGGTGAAAGTCCGGTAATTTGTATTTGACTATTTGTAGCTGTTGTATTTGTTGGTTGTATAGTGGCAAGACTAGATCCACTAGTTATATTTGCAATTATATTACCACTACTGTCAACTAACTCTCCATTAGTTGCTTCACAATATTCACATAGTGAATTTTGCGCAGTGTTAGCTGATGAATCATAATTTAAAGCAGCATTATCAAGACACCCATAAGTAGGAGCAGGATTTGTTAATGTAACAGTAGTTTGAGCTAAACAAGTGCCTGAATTGCCATCAAATGCGTATATTTTATAAGTACCATTTCTAAATCCTTCACTATTTGTTGTTCCTAACCCATAAGGAGCAGATGTACTTGTTCCCCCAGGAACATATCCTTGCACACTAGAACCAGCATAAGTAGCAGTTCCTGTTGCGCCTGTTTGTAATAAACCTCCATTACTATTAGCAGGTACAGAGTTACCAAAAGTAAAACTAGAAGAAGCAACAGCTCCAGACCCAACTCCTAATCCTGCTGTATTACCACACATTGTATCAAGTGCATCTTGATTTTGTATAACGTATGTAAAACTACTTACACCTGTAGGCAGTCCAGCAGGAACTCCATTACCATTAAATCCTTGATTTAATACAGATACATGTATATACCCGTCTGTCCCCCCTATAGTAGTAGGATTAACTCCAAATGCAGAAATAGAAAAAGGATCTAGAGAGTTAATATTTTTTACAAGACAGTCTGCACAACAATCTATAGGACTTGATGTAAACAAAGCTAAAGTTGGATCTGCTTGAATAGCTGATGGAATTTCAACTCCACTACAATCTTCTAAAATACCATCAGAATCAGTATCATATCCCCAATAAGACATATTATTAGGGTCATTACATGCATTTATAGGTGTTCCTGAAATATTACAATCAGGTATATTTTCCGCATAAAAAACATTAGGGAAAAAACCCATACTTAAATCTGAATGTATAAGATTAATAACTGCTTGCCAATCAGGAGTAAAAGCATTAGTAGCAATTTTATCAGTTACAGAAGTATAAAGTGCTCCAGCAGTACTATTTATATCTAGTGTGGTAATTGATATAATTTCAAATATCTGTTTAAAAGCGGAACCTTGACCTATACCTCCTGTAGGTACAGAAAGAAATGGTCCATTAACAAGATTTGTTGTAGCATTTTGAGCTGCACCCAATGCATTAGAAGTACTCCGAAATGGAATCTCACTACTTGATTCATTACGAGTATATGCATAATTTGCAAAACTTCCTATAGGATCACTTATTCCTCGTGTAAATGCAGTTTGAAATGATTCAATAGTTACAGGATTGGAATAATCACCGTACCCAGCTAGATAACCAACTTCAGGATAATAATTACTATCACAAGAAAGTGTTCTATTTCCCATACCATAGTAATTTGCATTAGGGAGATAAACGATTCTATTAATGTCAAAAGATACAAAAAGAGACAAAGTTTCTTCATGCCCCGAATCAAAAGTTATTTTATAATCTCTATATCCTGTTAGAGGAGAAGGCAGGTTAAGAGGATTATATTGCAATTGTCGACCGTTTTGGGAGGTATTACTAGTAGTTGTTCCTGAAAAAACACTACCACCAGTAACATCTTCAATATTTACTGGATGGTCATAAAAAGAGGAATAAGGATCGGTTGGATAAACGCTCGATACATCAACACGAAGTCCAGTAGTACCTGGGTTATGTCCATAAAAAACCAAACTTACATATCTCCAAGAATTATTAGCTGATTTATACATATTAGGTTGAGTAACGTTCCCTTTGTATTCTTTTTTTGCTAATCCTGAAGTTTGTTCTTTCTCTTTATTTAATTTTATAGAAAGTTTTTTTTTCTCTTCTAATTTTAATCTTTTTGATTCTTCATACGATGCCATAAGTCTTTTTATTTATTTTTAACAATCACACCCACAACTATTATCACATATTTCTTTTGCTTTTAAATATTTAGAATTTGCATCTATAAGAAATGCTCCATGCCCTCCTACTAATCCAAGATTTGCTTGAGTTATAGCATACTCAGATGAATTTAAAAGTAAAAATATTTTTTGAGCTTTTGCTAATGATGAAGCACATTTAGCACAATCACAAGCGCATGCTAAAAGTTCATTAGTTAATTTAGTTAAACAACAATCAATATCACAATGTAGTATTAAAGAATCTTCAGATATTACAACTCCTAATGAAGTTGTTAAAGTTGCATTAATTAACCCATGAGTAATTGTCAAACTTGCATCAACAGGTATAACATAATTAGTAGGAGGATCTCCTGGGTTAATAGTAAATACAGGATTAGTTGTAGTTAATATACTTAAACCTTGAAAATTTAATACTTTTAATGTTACATCTTGAGGAATAGAAACAGAATAAGATAAAGATACTGATATAAATTTACAGTTTGCAGATCCAGTTAAGGTTAAGGCTGAATTAATTAATGCCATAATATTTTTTTGATTTTAAAAAAAAAGACCAATAGGGGGACAATGCCCCCTATAAGTCTAATTAAGTTACGAGATTATGCTAAATCTCCTGATTGTACGTATTCTACGAACAGAGTTAAATTACCAGCATTCAAAGTATGTACGTTTGAAGCACCTACTGTTAAAAAAAGTTCTACATCTACTGCAGTGTGAGCCATAGTTGCTGCATTTAAAGCAATTACTTCTAGTGCAGTATCATGAGCTGAATCAGCACCAAGTGCTGCACCCATGCCTACTAAAGTACCATGAACACCTGCATCAAAGTTACCAGCAGCTACACCGTTTACACCAGTACCACTAATTAATAATGCAGCTGAAAAAGCTGCTACTGCACCTGTATATCCAATAGATATGATTGTTGAATCATCACCATTGTCAGATATAGTTGTTCCTACTTGATAATATGCTTTTGTAATTACTGCCCCTTCAGGGATAGATATAGGTCCATTGTGAGCTGAAATTGATTCAGCACCGCCTGACCCGCTTCTTGTTGCGAAATTCCAATGTGCTTTTGCAACATATTTGTTTGTTAAAGGATTATTTGCCATTTTTTTTATTTTTTATTTGTTAATATTATAAGGTAACTGATCCAAACCCAACTGAGTTTAAATAAGGATTAAGTACTCCTTCTAAAGCTGAAGTTAAAGCTGCTGTATCATTATCAAATGCAATACTAACTTCCATTAAATTATCTACTCCATTAATTTGAGAAGCTGAAGAACCATCTTTAGTTGCTACAATGTTATACATGTCATAAGTTTCTGCTGTGTCCGCTGTTGTAAGAGGAGTAATAGGTTGTGCTATTCTATTGTAGTATCCGTACTGAGCTCCCATTAAAGAATCTTCAAAAGCTTTTACTGCAAATCCAGATCCATATCCTGGAGTACCTGCAGTAGATGAAGCTGTATGAGTTTGTGTACCACCATCATAACTTTCTACGATAAGTTGAATATTTGCTGGTTCGTAATCCCAAGTGTTACCACTTTGAGCTATATCACCTCTTAATGCTCCTGTGAATACAGTTGCAGCACCTGTTGTAGCTGCTAATGGGTTCAACCAATCAGGAATGTTAGTTAAAGCTTCAAAAGCTGCTTCAACTAGTACATCTGTTGCTGAATCTGCTACTGAAGCTCCAATTGTTGTAGTAAAGCTAAAGAATTCTGGACTAGGTCCTCCAAGTCTTACAAACTTTAATACTAAACTACCTGCTGCTGCTGATGTTCCTGAAATAGTATCAGTTACTGTAGCTGCTACTGGTGCTGCATAACTTTTACCACTCCAGTTGATTACGTCTTTACCATAAATCCAAGGACTTACAATATCTCTTTTGCCATTCCCTTGTACAACTCTAAATTGTGGGGAGTCAGCGATCGTGTCTCCAGCCAACATTGCTGTTGGTCCTGAAGCACTATTTTTTTGAATTTCGATTGCACCATCATCTAGAATACCTGCTGCTGTTCTAGCTACTGCTGTGTCATTTCCAATCATTAAATGTCTTGCCATTTTTTTAATTTTTATTTATTACTATTCATTCTTACTCACTTCTGTTTGATGAGTATTGAATCGAGGATCACTAATGCCCTCTAAAATGCTGCTTACTGTCATATCTACAATCTCTTGATGAGAATGTTCTGGAAGTTCGCAACTTACGCCCAAAGATAATGAAATTAACGTGGGATTTCTTATGTATGTTATTTTTACTGTGTCTATTATAAATATAGCACTTGCGTATACATCTATAAAGTTACCTCTAATAGTACTTAAAGGTGATGTATGTTTTGTTGTGTTAAAAGGATCTTCTAGTAATTTAAAAATATCATCTTGCTGACTAAATCTATTAGTAGATGGTTCTCGTTTTGTAGCATTTGTAGCAACTCTTTTACTATTTGTATCTTGTTCATAATGTTTTGGAAAAGATGCTGAAGCTAAATCAGTACCACCTAAAAATACTCCTCCCAAAACAGATACAACTCCTAACGAAGCGTCCCAATTAAACCATGTATGGATAAGAGGATCTACTACTAAAATAAATTCTCCTGGGTGAAACAATGGACCATGTTGTTCCCAATACACAGTAAATCCTGGTACAGTATCTGCTAAAGCTATAATTTCATCTCTAACTGCAATTATATCTGCTGGATAATTAAAAGAAGCATTTGTCTGATAAAGTATCGCTGCTCCCACTGTATTTCCATTAAAAGTGGATTGAAAATCTTCGTACAAAGCTATTGCATCTACAAACTCTGTGTTATTTATAGATACAAATGCATCCATACTAAAAGTAAAATAATCTATAGGGTCAGTAGCGTCTACTCTCCAATTTATAAGATCACAGTCATTGCTCCAAACCATAGATCTTTGATTAATTAAATACATATAATCTGTAGGAAGTCTAAAAGTATCTATCCAATATTCAGAACTATATTGCTCTTTAAAAGTAACAGGATGCTCGTATTCTCTAATTAAACTCCTAATGTCATCTATTCTTTTTTGAGATTGTTCAAATCCTTCTTGATATTTATTATTTTTTCCATATTTAGTATTAATAAATCTAATTTGAGATTTATTTAATTCTATATCTATTTCTTCAGATAGTAGCATATCAGCTTGGAGTGAATTAATTTTATCCACTCCTTGCTGAATTGCTAAATGCATTTGAGTTACATTCATATTATAATGCTAGTTCTTTTAGTTTAGCTCTTAATATTGTTAATTTACCAGAATTCTTTTTGTCTTTTAAATGAATGATTGTATCATCATCTGTATCGCCAAGAACTTCATCTATAAAAATTACTTGATTTCCAATTTTTCTTAAAACACCTAAAGATACCATTTCTGCAATCTCAGCTTTTAATTCTAAATTTTTATCTGTTGCAATTCTAATAAACTTCTTAGCATCTGCGTTTTTAATTTCATATAAAGCATTTTCTACTTGATCGTCAGTCATCCTGTCAGGATTAGTGTTAGACATCAATCTTAAAATTCTCTTCATATTTGAGACATTAGATGTTACTTTAATAAATTCTTTATCTGCATCTTTTCTAACTTGGATTTCATTATTTCTAGTTTTATCCTGTCTAGATAGATCTTGGATGTAGAATTTTTTAGTTACATCATTGTCCATTTCTTGTTTAGTCAAAGCTACGTGAGGATGTTTAAGAGCAAAATTATATTTAATATAATCCATAATGCTATTAGGTGTTCCATCTTCAGTTGACCCAATTTCTAATTCAACACCTGTAAACCCTACAGGTATTGTCATATCTGCCCAGAATATTTTAGAATGTTTAGGCCAATCACCGTGATCAGGATTAACATCTAATATTCCGTCTAGATATTTTCTTTCATCGTCAGAATTGAAACCTTTTAAAGGTTGTCTATTTACATAAACACTACTTAATTTATAAGTTGCTTCTGCTCTAACTGCTTTAGGAAGGTGACCCGCTAGGTCTTCTCTCCTGATGTATACTTTTTTACTACTCATAATCTTAGTTCTTTTAAAGTTTAAATTAGGTGGATGTAAAGAATAACTCTCCGGGTATATTATAATTAACTAAAGAAGTAGGGAGATTTCTCTCCCCACAACCTTAATCAAAAACCAATATATAGACGCAAATTAATGCCAAATTAAGACGCTACACATGTAATATCAAGCGAAGTATCAAATCTCTTAAGAGCAATACCTGCAGTTTTCAACATATGTACCGACGCACCGTCTACATCAGACGCTCTAGAAGAAGTTGAATCAAATCCTCTTGGAACTACTGATCCAGCTACACACCATCTCATTGCTTCACGACCTTTCTTATTGATCATTTGCAAATTGTTTTGTCCATCATAATTAGATTGATCAACAAAGACCATTCTATAAGACTCAAGAGAGTAACCTGTAACAGGGTGCTTACTACGAGCTTGTGCAACAGCACCATGATCAAATAATGGTAATTTTACCACATTGATTGTGTGTCCGTCTACGTGCTCGTAAGACGTAAAGTAACCAGTTAAACCTAATGATCTTCCTGAACCTGTGATAAATCTACTGTCTCCACTTGAGACTTTAAAAGCATTTGTACCACCAAAATGAGCTTTAAGAGCCTCATCAAATTCACGAGCACCACCAGTACCAGTGTAAAGAGTTACTTGTTTTTGAGCAGCATCAGTCATTCCATAGAATAAGTCACCGATGATGTTCTTTAATTTTGTTTCAGTCATTGTAGAGTAAGTGTCAGTTTCAACAATTTGCTCTAAAAGACCAGGACCTACAATTACAGGTTGTC
>Ga0209815_1002421_pt1 | contig 11346 bp, 8 predicted proteins | sample CoawatmetaG00DNA_FD_187507 | JGI IMG/M metagenome (GOLD analysis project Ga0209815, IMG submission 187507) | Marine microbial communities from the West Antarctic Peninsula - Coastal water metaG002-DNA (SPAdes) (version 2) | ecosystem: Environmental > Aquatic > Marine > Coastal ...
TGCTACCACTTGTTATTGCGTCTTGCAAATCATCTGTTTTAATATTGCTATTAAAATCAAATATCATAGATTGTATTTGATCAGGAGTACTTATAGCTTGCTGTAATTGAATGCTATACGCATCTAATGAATTAGCGTTTTGTAGCATACCTTTTCTGTAAGCCGCTTCGTTGTCGTTTATTATTTGCAACCCTAGTTTATAATCTTTTAAGCCTAAAGGAGCCATATCATTATAATCTACTTGCTCTCCGTTTATATCGAATCCAAGACTACCGTTTTCAGATATATTAAATGGAGCTTTGTTTTCACCAAAACCGTAAATAGAAGCAGTTTGTTCTGCTAAGCTGGGTGTTGTACCTTGTGAAAATATATTTTGTTCTTGTCCTTCAGCATATTCAGCTTTGCCTTTTTTAAATGTGCCTAGCTGTTTAGATAAATTAGTGAAACTATTATTTACACCGTTCATTATATCTACATACTTCATGTACTCAGGTGAAGTAGAATCATCTAACTGCGCAACCATCTTAGCCGCATCGGTATATTGCTTTCTTTGTCCTAATAAGAAATCACGCATGGTAGAAGTTTCTTCTGGAGAAAAGCTTGTGAAATCCATATCGGTTTTCATTTTGCTCATGTATCCATTAACTCTACCTTGAATTTTTTTATTTATAGCAACTCTTGGGTTTACAGGTCTTTTGTAATCATCAAAGCCTCCAGCTACAGCGGCTCCAACATCCAAAAACTTTTTGCCCGTAACTTTAGCTCCTTGTATTAATTGATTATTTGCCATGTTAATTGTTTATATGAAATCCAGGTAACTCATTAACGGCCGTATTAGCCATTCCTGCAACGCCTCCTATTATTGATTTAGTAGCCGCATCTCTAGCTGCGTTAGCTGCCCCTAATCTTTGTTGAGACATACCTAACATTGTATCTGTTTTGTCTTTTTCAGCAGCTCTAGACATATAGTCTCCTTGAATTTCGTTAGATTGTAATTGACCAGCCATTTGTCTTTCAGCAGATTGATTACTAGCTTCTTGATTACCTATACTAACAGAAGCTGCTTGAGCATTTTGAGATTGCTGTCCTGCCATAGATTGTGCTAATGCTGCAATTCCTGATCCACCAGCTGCACCTTGAAGTTTATTCATAGTATTCGCCATTCCTGCTTGTTGTTGTTGATTTACAAAATCAGCTTGCTGTGTATTGACTGTTAAATCTTCATATACATTTTCTTGATTCTTGTATAAATTAGAAGTATCAGCTCCTTCCATCCTAGATTTGTTTCTATTAAACTCTTTTTGAGCTTCTCTTTGCTCTCTTTTTCGAGCTCCGCTACCAATGATTCCTCCAGCGATGCCGGCTAAACCTTGAATACCTCCTTTTATTAGTCCTGCTAATGCCATAATTTAATTGTTTATGTCTTTATTATTACGTATTATTTACTACTCTCAAATACCTGTGAACCAACTAAGAATAGCTCCGAATAATCTTCAGAGTCATTCATAAATTGCATTTCTGCATAGTATCCCTTTAGATTACTAGTGTTAACTTTAGCTGTTTTGCTAAATAGAATAAAACTAGTTAATACAGGTCTAACTTGGCTTGCACTTATTTCAGCGGTAATAGATTTCGCTGCCAACGCTGTTATTAAACCCATAACTTTAATGTCTTTACCATTAATATCGTTAGTGTAATAAACAGTATCGCCTATTTGAACAGAAGCGTTTAAAGGCTGTAAAAATGTTAATGTTATTGAATCCATATTTATTGGTTTTAGGCTGAAGGACAGTGAACGGTATCGCCGCATGTATAGGCGTTCGGATTTTCAATATACCCGTTTCTTGGCGCTGGATTTGGACTGCCTGCTGTTCCGCAGTGAACTGCGCCAGAACCTGTTCTAGTATATCGGTAAACTGATCCTATAGCAATCTCGAAAAAACTTCCTGGGTCTATAGACCAAGGCTGGCCAGTTACACAATCAGTTATTGTAATATTATTGTCGCCCCCACCGCCACCACATGATGCGCATGCGGCGGTAGCTACTAAATTTGAGGCTGTTAATCGTCTATAATTTGCCATATTTGTTTTAGTTTATACTGGAGGATTAGTACACGTTATCGCGTTGTCATCGCTATAGAATCCAGCTGCAGCTTGTGTTTGTAAAGTGTTAGTTGTATATAAAAGACCTGTAACACTAGCTAAGTTCGCTACATTTAATCCAGCTACGAATACTACCGCTGAAGTTGACGTTGCACAGCATAAAGCATTTTCAGTGGTTGCGTAACATAAAGATAATTGAGTAGAATCTGGTAAACAAGTTGGACATGCTGTCGATGCTCCTAACGTGTTTGCTGTTTGTTGTCTGTAATTTGCCATTTATTTTTTAATTGTTTTTAATTGTTTTTTTATGGAGTAAATTCTACGTAAAACCCATTCGCAGCTCGTGTTAAATCTGAATTATATATAACAGTAGCATTGGTAAAAGTTTCGCCTTGTAATATTTTGTAAGTACCTAGTGTTCCGTTACAGCAAGATGCTACATCCGTTGCACCGTAAAATAGTTGTAAAGTTTGGTACCCTGTAATAAAGTTATCTAAATTTAATACTCTAGTTAAGCTAGGAGTACCTGCCTGATCAATAACAACACTTAATTTTGCTTCTAATGTTTTTGGATTGCTTACATTATTTATTGTATACTTTGCTAAACTAACATACGAATTATATGTTAAATCAGCTGGGAAAAAACCTCCACCCGATCCACTCCAATCAATTGGCGCAGGCGTTGTATTTAAAACTATATTAGTGGTAGAAGTTGCAGTAACTATATAAGACGGAGGTACAGGTACATTTTGAAAAGGAATAAATGTTTTTAGTATAGCTGCTCCTACAGTTATATCGGAGTTAGTGCTAGAAAAACCAAAGCCTAATTGTGTATCTATATATTGATTTAGCGTTATAACAGACGGTTGTTGACTAGCTGTTACAATTCCATTAGCTATACAACTACCTGTTGTAGTTAAAGTATATATTTCGTTTACAGTAGCAGCTGGGAAAACTAAAGTTATAGCTTTAACGCCTGAAGTATCTAAAACACCAACTTCATTTAGTAAAACAGTTCCTGCAGAATTTACAAGCGAAACATTGTACGATGCTCCTGCAATACCATTTAATGTGTAAGTGTTCGTTTGACCGCCTGCTGATATAGTAGGGCTTGATAAAGGAAAACTGTACGAGTTTATACATACTGCAGGTGTATATATTGCTTCTGCATTAGCTGTTAAGCAAATTTCATCTCCGCTGACACTTGTTTGTGGAAAATTATATACAACAGTAAAAACGATTTGTGTTAATTGATTAGCTGCATTGTAAGTCTTAACGCTTGTAATAGTATAATTACTTAAAATACCTATATTTAAAGCCAATACAGGTTCTACCGCAAAGAAAAAACCCGTGCTAGCAACAACACTCTGTGTTAATACTGTAGCTGTTGTATTAAAATCGCCACTAACAGCATAAGCAGAAGGAAGATCTCCTGGAGCCGGTAGCGATACGTTAGATGTGCCACAAGTTTTTAATGTACCAGATAATGTAACTTGCGTTTGCTCAGCATAACCAGAAGCACAAATATCTATTAACACATCGCTAGCAGGCATTACACTAGGAGAAATATAAGTAACCAGACACGTTATGTTTGTTCCTGCTTGTGAAAACACAACACTACTCACATTGGTTGGCAATGGAGCTGTTGCAGAAAAATTGCTAGCATTTATAGTAAATCCAGTATTTGGTGTTAATAATAAAACAACAGACGGATTATCTAATGTCCAGTCTACTCCAGTGATCTCATCGAAGCTTACTATGGTTGCTGAAAAGTTACTTATATTTATTGATGCCATACTTATGGTGTTGGGATTATTTCTCCTGTTAAGACATTTATAGTTACCGCGCTATCGTTTGGTTGATTTGCTGAATATATTTCTACACCAGACTTAAATATTTGTAAACTTACTCCCGTACCATGCGTGTTTAAATTACCTCCTGCGTTAAACGTATCTGATATTAATCCAAAAGAAACAATCTCAGGATTTGGACCCGATGTGTTAGCTACTATAGTATTAGCGGTAGCTTGATCAATCGTAATTAAATTATATCTATTTTGCGAAGAGAATGCATCAGTACTTGTTATGTATTTTTGATACGGTGCAGTTGAATCTAAGTCTGTGCTAGTGGTTCCTTGAGCAACCGCGGAAGGAATTGTAGCTGTACCTTCTACATCACCCGTAGCACTATTAGCAAATCCGTTAGCGTCTAAAGTAAACGTATCAAAATATCCAGTACCTAATGTATTTCCAACATAAGCTCTAGCTATGTCAGTTGTATTTCCGACCACTCTATATGTACCTCTATTACAACCATGTGATGATGAATTTGAAGCTTGCATTATTGTTACAAAACCTGTAACAGGATCTACGTAAGATCTCAAAGCTTGATTACCTCTTGTTGTAACTAAAAATTCTAAGTTTAATAAAGCAGCGTTAATTGTATCTCCTACAATTTGCTGAATACCAGTATTACCATCAGGATCAACTACAGTTAGTGTAAAATCTATAGCACCTGCTCCTCCAGTTACTGTACTGTTAGGAATATACCAATTTCCAGTACCATTATTTAAAGGAAGAGGTTGATTCATCCAGCTTGGTAAACCAACAACTGTATTGATACTTAAAGTAGTGGAAGCATGATCAGGATCTGCAATACCTATAGGATTATATGTGTAAACATCTCCAGCTACTAATCCAGTAATTGCAGGTGATGTTGTTGTGAAATATGGACCCTCTGCTACAGCTTCTATATCAATACTCATTTGAGTTGGATCGCTACAGAGACCGGCGCAACAAGCTGTTACCGTGAAAGAACCAGCACTACCATTGTAATTTAAACTAGGAGTAAAAGTAAAGCTACCCGTAGCATTAAGCGCTAAAACACCTCCTGTGGTTGAATCAGTTATTAATTGGAAAGTTATAGCTGAAGAACAGTTATTTGAATCAGTAATATTAAAATTACCTACAGTGTCTTCTACTCCTTGAAAACTTTGAGCTTGTAAAGTTATAGGTATAAGAGAATCAAAGCATGTAGCATCTAATCCCGTTGTAACGGTAAAATCTGTTATTGGGGGAGCTGTTATTGTTGCTGCTCTACCAATACCTTGTACATTAAACTCTTTAGTACTAACATTTGTATTACAATCGTCTATAAAAAAAGTATCTAATCCTTTTATATAATTAAAATATTTACCTTCTTTTTCTACAAATTCAGATATTTGTCCTTCTTGTAAATCTGTTATAATAGAATTAGTATACCAACCTTTAGTTGTTTCAACTGATGTAGGTATTAATCTTTTACTTGAAATCTGCGCAAGTGAATATGTTTGTAAACTAGTTCCAACTCTATATACATATTTTTTAGAATCCGTTCCGCTATAGCTTAAAGTTTTAAATCCTTTAATCGATGCTGGATTTTCATTAAAAACTGTATTAAAAGAGCTTTCATAATATGAGCCGATGGTAGGGGTACTTGGCCCATTCCCATAAAAATTGTTATATAAGGTATTAGCATTGTGTTCCCATATTCTACCACTATTAAAAGTGTAATATACATTGTTTAAATAAGCTCCCGATTCTGGGATATAAGTTTTTCTTGAAGTCCACCCTCTAACATCTTCTTTATATGAAATAGTAGTGGATGTTGTTGGTTTAGAATTTACAAATTGATCACATAAAGGATCTTTATTTAATCTATCAAATTGTCCCGCTCCTAATGTTTGTTGCCAATATGGAGTAAGTGCAGATAAAGTTACATTGTAATTTTTCTTTTCCATATCCCAAGAACCAATAATAGTTTTATTAAGTTGCAAGTTGTCTGAATAAAATCCATGCATTCCATATTCGGCTACATCAGTTATTCCATCATTAGACAATCTTACTACACTTCCTCTATTAGCATCTGTATAATACATTCTAAAACCAAATTCTGCAAAAGACTCTGGATTTGTAGCAATACCGTATTCTCCTTGAAAAGTTATTGTTTGGCCTAATACAGCCCTATTAGATGTTACATTAGTACTGCCGTCAGCGTTGAATAGAGCGTCCTTATTGGCTAATATCTTCATTGACTTATTCTCGCACAATGTAACTAAGTTAGTGTCTCTGGAGTGAAGTTTTTGTATACTTCCATACTCTGGATTTACGTCTTTAGTTATTGATTCTGCTTGGATAAATTGATTTAATCCATTTACACCAGATGTAGAATTAAATATTTGCGAAAATATAATACCGTTTGTTCTAGTTTCTTCTTCATATGGCTCGTCTAATACGGCTGAAGCTTTAACTCCGTTGCTTATGGTTGGCTGGTTAAAATCATCTCTAATACGATCTGATTCCACGCCGTTACCAAAGGCATAACAATTAAACCAGCTTAAAGTGTGTGCATCTCCGTGCTGAGCTTTCGTGTAGGCTCCTGGTATTTCATAATAAATATCTAACTCAGTTGCTTCTTTTGGCTCTGTTTCAAAAATAGCTGGATTATCTGTTGTAAAATCATCATTAGACATGTCAAGTCCTAGAAACTCAATACCTGTAAAATAGTTATCAAAATTACTTACTCCTTGTGTCCAAGGTGTTACTCCGTCTGTAGGATTAGTAGGATCCCAAGCAAGACCTCCGCTGTTGCCAAGTACTGGTTCAAATTTAATTGTCCATCTGGTATATTGATTTGTGAAATTTTCGTAATTATCAAACCTACTACTTCTATTTGTACAATCGTAAGCAGTTCCTCTTTGCTCTATAGTGCTAGTTACCCTATATACTGTTCCATTAGGATCACTAATTCCATTACCTGTATCAATAAATCTGAAATATGCTCCATTTTGATTTAATTGAGTTAGAAGGGATGGGTTTGATGTAGCTATTCCTTGCTGTAAACCGTCTCCATACCCTCCTGCAAAACTAAGCATCATTTGTCCCGATACTGTCATTCCTGTACCCGTATTCCTCCATGAAGGCTGGCAATCAGCTTGCGCACTATCAATAAACAATCTTGAACCCTGACCTTGAGCATCTGGTCTTGTCCAGTTATTACCTCCAGTGTTACCCTTACCCCAAAAAGAATCGGCTTTTCTATCTCCAACTAAGTGGTAAAGATACCCTAAAGATTTTCTAACATATTTTTGATTAGTATTAGCGGCTGCTACAATTTTACTTGTTAACAGTTCATCTTGATTTACTTTAACAAAAAATCTTCCTGTAAACTCTGGTTTATTTATCGATTGTACTTCAGATATTTCAATCTGTAATCCGCTTGAAATACCCCCTGATCCGTCAGGATTAATTGTTGTAAAATACATATCTTCACCAAACCCTTCCGCTGAAGTTATTCTAACATAGTTTTGGTTAGGGCCGGCTAGTCCAAAAGTTGATATTTTATAATAATTACTTTGAGCATTACCTCCTAGCACTCTAAGTAACAAACCTGATTCTGTTCTAGTTGTTAACCCAAATGTTTCATCAAATCCAGGCAAGCCACTATCTGGCTCTAGCAATACCCAAGCTTCATTACTGCCTGTTACAGGTATTCCTCCAGCAACAAAATTTGTAAACATTACTCCTTTTGATAATTTTGTTTCTTTTAAATATAAAGGAGCTTCATTTTCTATAGCAATAACCTTGTACTTAGCGTTTTCTATTACAGGATTACTATTAGCATGCTCTTTTTTTAAAATAAGAAAAGTTTCATCATCTATTTTATTTCTTTCAGCAGATGGGAATGATAACCAAATATTACCGTCTTCTGCATCATAAAATCTATCTAAACATATATTGTAATATTCTTGTGAAGTTTCTTTAACATAATATTTAAAATATGGAAATTGTTTACCTTGAGCATAATAAGGAGCTTCACTATTTATAGAGGCTATTAATTGATTAGACTTAAAAGATTCATCTTTACTTATTATATAAGAAGCATTTGCGCTTGTAAACACGGGAGTGGTTCTTCCATATTCATCTATATATCCTACTCCTAATTGGTAAGTTCTTTGAGATTTAACAGATTGAGCTACTTGATTTCCAGCTATATTAATTCCTGCTGCTGTTCCATCGTCTGCTAAACCATTTGAAATAGTTTGCGAAGCTAATCCTGTAGTTAATTTAACCTGCAAAGGTAATAACTGTGAATTTAATAAGTTAAAATTTTGAGTATAGTTTCCATACAACAATCTATTAGCCGTAACTTCTTGAGCCAACGCTCTACGCGGCACATTGTCATATGGTCTTAATAATTGATTGCTTTGTACAGCTGATGTTATTATTTCTGTTTTAATTGTAAACTTTCCTTTATTTGCCCACTGCTCATCATTAGGTTTAAAAGTATCTACGATGTAAACGTTTGAATTATTAGTAGCTTTATATAATATATCTACAGCTTCAACATCAATAGGTAAATCGTCTGGAATAAAATCTGATATTTCAAGTTGACGAATATTGTTAGTCATGCCTAAATTATATCCATTTTTAGGATTATAATCAAAATTTCCCGGAATAAATGCAGGATTTGTAAATGGTGAAAAAACTGAAATTTCGTTGTTTTGATATTTATATCTATAACCAAATCTAGCAAATCTAAACTCAAAAAACGGTTCTTCTTGCTCAAGCTTTACTTCATATAGCTTAGGTAATACATCATCAACAACAGCGCCTGTTCCAACCGTTAGAACTGTTACGATAGCTCCTGTTTGATTTGTTTGCGAGCCTAAAATAGATTGTACTGAACATCTAACTATTGCAGCTGTATCATTAGAATCAGCAGAAGCTAGAGTAAATATTAAAATGTCATCAATATTATAAGTAGGTAAAGTTGTTTGGGATAACCATGATATAGTTTGAGGCCCGCTTTCAGGAGTCATATTTTCAATACGGCCATCTAATGTTTCTGTAAAAGAAAAACTTGCAGTAGCATTAATATTTATAGGAGTACCGTTTAAAGTATCCGCAACAGTGAAAGCGGTTATCGTAGGTGGTTGTAAGGGGTATTTTTTTATTACAGTTATATCTGATTCTATAAATAATCTAGTTGTACCGTATATTTTTGAATGTGTAATGAAATTAATCGTAGAACCTACCCAGTCTTTAATAGTTATTTTCTTTGGCTCAGTTTGATTATCTGTCCAAGCAAGCATACCCTCAAGTACGTTTATACCTGTAATTAATTTAGCTGAAGTAAAGTTTAAAATGTTTTGAGTATCAACAATTAGCGGAGATGTTACCTTAGTTATAGTGTTATAAGATGCTATTACACTTATTCCTTCCGATGCTATAAACCAATATACCTCGTCTGAATTTTCATCTGCTTTTGATCCTATACATACAGGATTAGTTAAAGCGGTTATATATTCATTAGCAGCCCAAGTTGTTCTTTCTTTTGTAACTGGATTGAATGTCTTAAAAAGTAATTCTAAGTTTCCTTTTATGTTTTGAAAAGCACCTACTTGAGATGTTTCTGATGATGCAATTTCTAGATTTAATGCATCTCTATATTCTCCATTTGGAACTAACCTTTCGTCAAGGTCTTTGTTCATCTTACCTGATGTAAATGTATGTATTAGCTCTGCCATTAAATTTAAGATTTAATCCATTTTGATTGATTTCTCATAACTTGAACCATTAAATCAGATTGAAGTTTAGATAATCTAATTTTTGCATTTCTTCTTGCAGCCGATGCATCTTTCTTGAATCTAGCTACTAAATATTCTTGTATATTTGATCTTGTAGATAATATAGAAAAAGCTATGTACTTTTCGATAGCATCCATTGCAAATTTGTGTACAGTCATATCTTCAGCAGACCCTAAGCCATCGCTTATGTATTTTAAAGTAACAACTTTACCTCTTACGTCTGAGCTAAATCTTATAACTCCTTTATTATTATCTATATAAAATACACCGTTTCCTTGAGCATATTCTGGTTGAAGACCATATCTACCTCCATAAGCATATAAAGCTAATAAGTCAGGGTTATTCTGTAAATCCCACTGACCACCAACACCTCTACTTCCTAATGGAAACGCAGAATTATCGCCGCTATTCCATCTTCCTAAAGTATCTGATTGTTGAGCTAAAGGCAAATTACCAGTTTCATCAAAAGTGTATTCAAAATTACTGTCTTGAATAACAGCTTCTGGGTTGCTAGATAAGTTTGTTCTATATAATATTCTTTCTATACCAGTTTGATCAGTCCACGATACCTTAGTAAAGCTCACGTAGTCTTGTGGCAACACCATATAAAGTCCTGGAGGTACTTCTATTTCAATTGATTTATCTTGAGGCAATGTATCGAAGCTAAATTCCTGTATAGCTCTCTGTGCCCAATAAGCTACATCTGTTCTTTTTACTTTTGTAATTAGTTTGTCTTGACCAACATAAGCTACTATAAAGTTATTTATAATATCTCCAATGCTAACAAATTGATAGCTACCATACTCTTCGTCATTACTATTCCATTTATCGTCTGGACCTAAGTAATATTGCTGTGGTGTATTATTTATTAATGCCATCTATTATTGCTTTTCTTGTTGGTTAGTTTGATTTTCGATTTGGTTAGCTACTTGGTAAATACCAATATCTTGAACAGCTAATCCTGCGAATGCTAGTATTTTTATTACTAACTCTGTTTCTTCCGACTCATGCAATTCAAAATCAACTGAATTTGTACTGTCATATAATGCTTCTCCAAATACCATTTGGTAATTCCAAGAAACGTCAGAAGGTATTTTTATATAATTACATGATACACCGGATGTTAATATTGTACTTCCGTACACTTTATACCCGGCATCACTAGCTACAAACACAGGTCTTGAATCGACTGGTTTAGTATATCTAGATTGATTAATGTAAAGAAATTCATTAAAGTTTATTCGTTCTGCTTCTGTAATAACTTCGCTAGCTACTCCGAACCTATCGGTAACTGTAGTTTTAGTAAAAATCGTACCAATCCTGTAAAGATCTACAGGTGTAGTAAAATAAGGGGTAGTAAAACCCATGACATCTGATTTCTCAAAGATGTTTATTTTTTCGTTAAGCATATTAAGCATGTCAGAAAACTCAGTATCATTACCGGGTAATCTGCTAAACTGATTAATATCATAAAAGTATTGCTCGAATATATCCAGCATTGCTTGATTAGCAAAAAGATTAAATTCTTGAGGTGTGACATATCCTCTTTGCTCCTTACTAAGGATTGCCAACACTCTTTGATAAACAGTATCTACGCTTACAGCCATAATTTGTTA
>Ga0209815_1002423_pt1 | contig 11345 bp, 8 predicted proteins | sample CoawatmetaG00DNA_FD_187507 | JGI IMG/M metagenome (GOLD analysis project Ga0209815, IMG submission 187507) | Marine microbial communities from the West Antarctic Peninsula - Coastal water metaG002-DNA (SPAdes) (version 2) | ecosystem: Environmental > Aquatic > Marine > Coastal ...
CTACCTTGGCACCGCAACGGAGGAAACCGCGTGACCTTGTTAAGCATCGACAGCATGAAAACCAACATCGGCCAATATGCGGTGTTGCACGGCGTCACCCTGACCGTGCCCGAAGGCGGCGTTTTTGTGCTGCTGGGGCGCAACGGGGCGGGCAAAACTACGCTGATCAAGCAGATCGGCGGGGTGGAACTGCCCGACAGCGGACGGATCATGCGCAAGATGTCGTGCAGCTGGCCGATCGGCTTCAACGGCGGCTTCCAGGGCAGTCTGACCGGCTACGACAACGCCCGCTTCATCGCCCCGACATATGGCCGCTCCTATGCCGAAATCAAGGATTTCGTCGCCGACTTCACGGAGCTGGGGCAGTCGCTGACGCTTCCGGTTAAGACCTATTCCTCGGGGATGCGGGCGCGCCTCGCCTTCGCCCTGTCGCTCGCCATCGAGTTCGATTGCTACCTGATCGACGAGGTCATTCTGGTCGGTGACGTAAACTTCCAGCGCAAGTGCCAGCACGAGCTGTTCGAGAAGCGCGCCGACCGGGCGATGATCATCGTCAGCCACGACATGAACGTGGTGCGCGACGTGTGCAACCGCGGGGTCGTGATCCACGAGGGCCGCGCGCTGCACTACGCGGACGTGCACGAGGCCGCGGCCTTCTACGAAGAGCTGTAGGCGCGGCGTCACCGCCGCGCCTTGACCGGCCCTAGGCGGCGATCCGCCCCTCGGCCCGCAGCCAGGCGACGAAATCGCTGCTGAAGGGGTCCTTGAAGTGGGCCTGCAGGTCCTGCCTGTCGCGGTAGAGCAGGCGGTGCGCGCGCTCTATCGGGGTGCCGTCCTCGAACTGGCCGAAGGCCCAGTAGCGGTCCGGCACCGCGGCGGAGGTCGCCTGCGCCACCTGTTCGCGATACCAGCGCCACAATTCGTAGACCACGATCTGGTCCTTGGCATAGCGCCGCGTCATCACGTCGCCGAGCGGGCCGAGCTTGGTGAAGTGCCAGAACCGCAGCAGCCCGTCATTGGCGCGCACGTTCCCGTTGTCGTCGATGGTGATATTGCGCTGGCTGACGTTCCAGCTCGCGGTGTTGTAGCCCGGGTCCTTGAGGATATGCACCTTGTCGAAGAACACCGGCACGTGGTCGCACCATTTCTGGTCGACGAACAGGCCCTTGGCCGGATCATCGTGGCAGAAGTCGCGCAGGCGCTGGGCCCACCACGAGGCGAAACGGGCGCCTTCCCCGGTGGTGCGGATCGCGACGAAGCCGAGATTGTAGATGCCGGCCCACAGCGGGCAGATCTCGTTGTCGATGATCGCCGTGCGCTCCTCCTCGGGGTTGAGGAGGTGCGGGGTGAGGACGATGTCGTTGGTCTCGAGCAGCTCGACGATCGGCGTCAGCGGGTTGAACAGGCAGGTGTCGGGATCGAGATACATCACCGCATCGAAATCGCGCTTGGTCGCCATCTCGATGAAGGGGCCCTTCACCGCGGTGCAGACCTCGACGATGTCGTGCTGGAACAGCCAGGCGTTGACGTTCTCGAAGCCGAGCTCGTCCTGCCACACCACCTCGTCGAAGGGCTCCTGCGACAGATCGAGGGTCATGCCCTCGGGGATCCGGTCGGTCATCAGGGCGACGAGGTGCCAGTCGGGATGATGGCGCCTGAGGCTCTGGTACAGCACCCGCGCCCGGTTGAGATAGCTGAAGGTGAAGCTGGAGAAGCACAGAACTCGCATGGTCAATCCAGTAGCTCGAGGCTGAGGGCGCTGTAATCCATCCGGAAGCGCGTGACGGTGCGCCGCGAGCGGGCGTGCGCGGCGAGGGTGCCGGCTTCCATTGCGGCGTTGAGCGCCGCCTCGTCCGGCAGGATCACGCCCTGGCCGGTCTTGGCGATGGCAGCGGCTACGTTGCCCGAATCCGGGTTGGCGACGAGGAAGGCCCCGCCCGCGATCGCTTCGTAGGCGGTCAGGCAGAAGGTCTCGGGCCAGATCGACCAGAGCAGAACGACATCGATCTCGGCCGCGGCCACGGCCGCGCGCATCGCATCGGGGCTGGTCTCGCTTGCCGAGACCTCGTGATACTCCACCGGCAGCCCGCCGACGCGGCCCTTGCCGAGATGGTGGAATTCGTAGCGCGGATCGTCGCGCAAGCGCAGCACCAGCTCCTGGAACACCGGCCAGCCCTTGTGCACCGCCGGATAGCCGAGGAAGCCGATCCTGAGCGGCCGCGCGGCGGCCTCTGCCGAAGCAGCCGAAGCGCCCTCCGGCACCAGCGTCACATGCTCGACCACATGATCCGAGGCTGCCCGCAGCACGCCCGCGTCCTGCCACACGTCGAGCGCCGCCTGCGAGGGCGAGACGAGCCGGATGCGGAAGCGGTCGAACAGCTTGCTGAATTCGCGGGCGTGGCAGAAATCGGCGCGGGCAAATTCGCACAGCTGGCGCGCGATCGTGCCCTCGCGGGGAAAGCCACGATATTCGACGTCGTTCCGCAGCAGCTTGAAGTTGTTGTAGATCGGCGAATAGTCGTGGAGCCACAGCAGCCCCTCGGTGAGGCCGCAGCTCGCCAGCAGCTCGGCGGTCTGGTCAACATTGTGCCCGAGCAGTGAGTGGATCACGAAATTCCCCTTGAGCCCGGCGGGCAGCGCCCGGCCCAGCACCGCGGCAATGTCGCGCGCGCGGTGGAAGCCGGCGTGCTTGCCGTTCACCAGCACGCCGAGCGAGATCGCCTCGCCCGATGCGTCGATGAAGGGCAGGGGATATTCGGGATAGAGGTGGACATGAGCGTCCCCGAGGTCCCGGAACAGCTGCAACTCGCGCCGTAGCAGCAACTGCACCCCGCCAACATGCCTGGTGAAGTCGTCGTGCGAGAACGAGACGACCAGCTTGCGCGCGCCGGCAAGCCCCGACTGGAGCGCCGCATCGAGCATCGCCGGCGGCGAGATCGTGGCCGGGCCGCGATGGGACTTCATCTCGGCGATCTGATCGGCCACCGGCTTGAGCTTGGCGAGGATGTCCCAGCGGAAACCGAGCTGGTGCTTGCCGTGACGCCCCTCGGCCTTGCCGGCGGCGATGAAGTGGAAGAACGGATTGACCCCCGCCGCGACGACATCGGGGTTGTTGTCCATGTAGAACCGGGTCGAGAACAGCAGCGAAGGGTCGCGCTGTTCGTGCCAGCCCGCGTCGAGGTAGTGCCGGATCGGGTCGATCCCGGCGGCGGCGACGTCGGGGTAGGTAGTGAGGTAGAACTCCTCGTCGAAATGCTCGGCGACGAGATCGTAGACGCTGTCTCTGGTCTTGTCGCGGCGGGGGGCGAACAGCTTGCGGGCCTTTTCGATCAATCCCACGTCGCGGTTCTCCTCGGGAGCAGGGGGAGCGGGCGGCTGGGTCGGCTCCTTGACCGGATCGGGCTGTGGCACTGCTGCCGGAGCCGCGACCACCGGGGCTGCCGCGAGGAGCGCGGGGGTCGCGCCCTTTCCTGCGGAAGGCTTGCGCCCCAGCCGCATGCCGAGCCACAGGTAATGGCGGGCCGGATCGATCCCGCTCTGGCGGACATCCGGATATTCATTGACGTACCATTCCTCGTCGAAAGCGCCGCTGGCTTTCAGCGCGGCGACATCCTCGTCGAGAATTCTCGACAGCAGCAGGTTATCAGACAAGACTAATGCCCCTACTAAGAGTGCTTCGCGACAGCTTCCTACCTTGCTTCGCCTGCAAGTAGACCGCGCAGCACATCCTTATCCGTTTGATTCGCCATGGAAGCGCCATCCGCGCCCATACCGGCGGTGGCCTAAGGGAAATGGGCCGACATTGCGAGAGAAAATTCGGTTATCTCGACTGCGACATTGCCTGGATCGCCACATCTTGCGTCATCTGACTAAAGGACACTGGCGTTGCCAATTCATTTTTTCCGGGCGGCCTCCAGTTCATTTCCTATGGCCGTGCCGAAACGAGGGATCCCCAAAATCGCTAGGCTCTGATCCGAGGTTAGTCTTTGCAGAGCAGTCAGGGGCTGTGGAGACCTGTCGGATGCGGAGTGGGAACTGATCGGGCTGCTGTTGCCGCCTGAGCGGGGTCGCTGGGCGAGTCCAGCGGGCGATAACCGGCGCGTCCTCAATGGTATGCTCCACGTGCTGCGATTGCGCTGCACTTGGCGCGAAATGCACGAGCGCTACGGCAAGTGGATCTCTGTCTATGTCCGGTTTCGGCGCTAGGCCGAACAGGGCGTCCGGGGTGCCGTTCTGCAAACGCTGGGCGACCTAGGACTGACGGACAACTGGCAGCACATAATCGACAGCACCAGCGTTCGCGGCCATGTCTCGGCTGCGGGCGGAACAGGAGGGGCTTGTGCGATCGCTCTTATTTGATCGCGCGGTGGCTCTACGAGCAAAATCCACGCCCGATGCGACAATCAAGGACTGCCTCTCGGCTTCATCCTGACCGGCGGGAAGGCCTCCGATTACACCGCAGCCGAGCCGGTGATGCATATCCCGGTCGCCGCACCCAAGGCGCTGCTGGGGCTGAGAAAGGCGCCGCTGGCAGACAAGGGCCACGACGGTGATCGCTCCCGGGAGAGCCTGCTGATCCGGGGTATCTTGCCGATTATCCCACCACGTTCAAATCGCAAGATGCCCTAGTATCCCGACTATCGCCGCTACCGGGACCGCAATCGCGTCGATCGCATGTTGGGCAAGCCTAAGCAACAGCGCCGCATTGCCACCCGCTACGACAGGATCATCCTGTCGTTCGAGAGCTTCCTCAACCTCGCCACCCCCGCCCGCCTATGACTGAAGTCCTTTGTCGACATGGCCTAGTCCCGGCGCTGGGCCGAACGAGGCGGGCGAAATGTTGACCCATGCGGTCCAAGGTTGGGTAGCAATGCAAACAACCGCCAAGCTTCAGCCCCAGCCAGCGGATGCAGCGAGGCAAGCCATATCCTGTAGGTAGGAGCCTTGTTGCAAGATGAGGTCCCCACCTGTAACTTGCTGCCATCGCGCGAACGCACTTATTGAATTGGAGCCAGAGTCAGCCATGACCTCGACGACCACAAGCACGGCAGTTGTCTCGAAAGTTTGGTCGAATTTTGCGCGTACCCGGCTTGCCCCGGGTACCGAGGGATGGCGGTTCGCAATGGATCACCCCCGTGTACGATCGTACATATATGACAAATACCTTAATGGCCGAGACCCTTTTGGTTTGGCATTAAGTTCGCTTCTGCCTCAAACTCAATTGACGGCAGTCGAAATAGGTTGCGGTGGTGGTGATTTGGCGATCGGCTTAGCGAAATCCGGCCGATTTTCTCACATCGACGCCTATGACGTCTCCGAAGGCGCCATTGAAGTGGCAAAAATTAAGGCACTTGATGCTGGCATCCGGAACATAAATTTTGAAGTTAGGGACTGTAACAATATTTCTATAGTGGGCAAGAAATATGACTTTGCGTATTCTAGTCATGCCCTTCATCATATTGAAGGCCTTGAGGAAATGTTTTCTGAGGTGGCAAAAGTCTTGCACGATGGTGGTTTATTTTTTGCGGATGACTACATTGGCCCTTCGAGAATGCAGTATACTGACGCCCAGATTGAATACATGAACCGCGCACTTGCTATATTGCCACCGGACAAACGATACGATGCTTGGTTTGAAGACCGCCCGAAAGAAATTATAGGTCGGGTCCCAATTGAAGAATATATAAGAATTGATCCTAGTGAAGGTGTGCGCGCGGCAGAGATTGTTGGTGTCATGTCGCAGTATTTCTATACCAAAACCATCCCTATGGGATTGAGCATCGCATATGAGGTCTTTTCAGGAATAATCCGAAACTTCGATCCAAATAATGAAAGTGACAATGCCTTGATTGACATGGTCATGGATATGGACTCGGAGGCGCATAAAGACAGGTCTGTGCCTGTTTGTTTTGGTGTTTTGGTTGGACGAAAGTAATCTTTTCTTGGGAGCGCCTTGATGGGCTGCGTATAGCAGTAAAAAATCCCAATGCTTCTTGCGTCGATTTTAGCGCTGCCGACCCTCGGCCATGCCGTGCTGGATATAGTGCCGCACCGGATCCATGCCGTCGGCCGCGACGTCGGGGTAGTTCTGGAGATATTGCTCCGCGTCGAACAGCCCGGCGCGACGGTAGGTCTCGTGCTCGCGCTTGCGGCGCCAGCCTGCGGGCATCATGCCCCACCACTTCGGCATCGCTTCGGCGACGCGGGTCATCTCGCGCAACCACTCCGTTTGCCCGGCACTGCCCTCGGCCCGTCCGTTCTCCTGCGAGAGCAGCGCGGAGAGTCGGATCAGCTCCTCGGTCTGTTCCGCAACCCGCCGCTCCGCCGCCGCGCGGGCCGCGGCTGCGGCCGCCGCTTCGGTCTCGCTCGCCTGAAGCAGCCGCGTGAGCTGCGCCAATTCGTCGAACACGGCGTTGGAAACCGGGGCGGGGGCCTGCTGGAGCGACTCCAGCCGGGCACGCAGATCTGCGAGCTGCGCTTCGGCCCCGGCAGCGGCGGCCGTGGCGGTCTCGCTGACGCCGGCAAGCCTGGCCTCGGCCTCGGTTCGCCGGTCGCGTTCCGCCGCGATCTCCGCCGCTGCCGCGCCTGCTGCCTGATGGAGGGCTTCAAGCTGGCTCCACAGCTGCGCCAGTTCCTCCTGGCGCTGCACGGCTGCGCTCTCGGCGGCCTGGATGCGTCCGGTGAGTTCGGCATTGCCGAGTTTCTCCTGCGCAAGCTCGGCCTCGCGCTCGGCAAGCTCCTGCTCGGCCTCGGCGCGCAACTTGCGCTCGCTTTCGGCTGCCTCGCCCGCTGCCGCGATCTTTGCGTCCTGTGTGTCGATCCACGCTGCAAGTTCGGTTTCCCGCGCCGCAAGACGCGCAATCTCGGCTTTGAGCCCCGACACGCGGGCCGCATCGACTCGCAGGCTCTCGACCTCGGCTCCCAGAGCCTCGAGCGCCGCGCCGGCCTCGTCGCGCGTGGCGGCAAGGGTGCGGGCTTCCTCGGCAAGCGCGCTTTCGCGCTGGCGCAGGGCTTCGACCTCACTGTCGAGCTCCGCCGCCCGGGCGGCGGCTTCCCGCCGCGCCGCGGCCTCGGTCTGGAGTTCCTCGGACCGGGCCTGGACCGTCTCGTAGGCGGCGGTCAGCGCCGCGATCTTCGCCTCGAGTTCGTTCCCGCGGGCGCGCAGCTGTTCGATCTCGGCCGTCTGCTGCTCGATCGCCTGCGCCCGCTCGGACATTTCGACAAGCTGGTGCTGCAACTCTTCGCGCAAGCGGCTGCCGGTCGCGAATTCGCCGCTGTAACCGGAGGACAGCAGCAGCCGCGAAAAGGCCGGATAGGCGTTGTCGAACTCGGTCCGGATCCGGTCGAGTTCGGCATGATCGCCCTCATCCTCGTCCTTTTCCGACCAGAGCCGCATGATCTCGAAGGTGCGTCGCAGCCAGTCTGACGCGCCCAGCAGGCCGAGCCCCGTGTCCTCGCGGGCATCGTGATGGCGCATGTCGCGGGCAAGGAACCGGTCGACCTCGGCATGGGCGGCCGGGGAATTGCGCGGCAGCGCGAGATCGAGGCTCTGCCGGACCCGGTCGATGGTGTCCTGCCAGTCAGTCAGCAGGCGATCGAAGCGGCATACCACCCGCTTGCGCCCGCGCGAGAGGTGTTCGGCATCGAGCGTGTGGCGCAGCCACAGCAGCTGCCCGTAGCCGGGCGCCATGAGGTCTCGGCTTTCCAGCGAGGCCGATACCTCGCCGGGGTGGCGTAGCATCAGCACCACGCGCGTGTCGACGCCCGCACTGTCCGCAGCGTCGAGCCACAGGTCGGCAAGCCGGCACAGGCGCGGGTCCTTGAGCGCGAACAGCGGGCCGAGCGCCTTATGCTCGCGGATCACCTCCGTCGCCCGCTCGACCATCTGCCCGCGCACGCCCGAGGCGCGCCAGTCGGCGTTGATCGGGCCCCAGTCGTTCCAGTTCGAGCCGGCCGAGGCGAGGATCTCGTCGTTGAGGACCACCGCCGAGGCCGATTCCCAGTGCCCCAGCTCGTTGCCCTCGCTCGGGCCGACAAGCGCTTCGGGCAGGGCACAGCCGAGCAGGTTGAGGACTCGCGTGAGGGCGCTGGTGCCGCTGCGGTGCATCCCGAGAACGAGGACACCGATCGGCGTCTTCTTCGGGCGGGCCGTGCGCTGGGACACAGGCTTCTTAGTCGTGTTGGGGCTGGTCACGACTAGCACTATAGCTCAAGCTTTCCAAAGCTGTCCATACGAGCTTGAGCATCCGCCACCCGCCCCTTAAAGGCTTGAGGACACACACCCGTCTCACACTCGAGGAGGGCAGGAGTGCCGGTCCGCGGCATGGCTTGTCCGGCATCGCGGGGAACCCGATGAACATGACTTTCCGCAGCTCCCTCAGACGCTGGTGGCTTCTGGTTTCGGCCCATTGCGACGCCCTGCTGCTTGCGCCCGGAGCCTATCTGACCGCAGCCAAGTGGCAGCTGCTGGGCAAGCGCGTGCGTGCGCGGGCGCAGTTCGCGCCGCTGCTGTCGCGCAGCCGCCATGCCTATGATCTCTGGGTGCTTTGGAAGGGTAGCCCACAGGCGGCGAGCGCCCCCGGCACGCCGCCGATCGTGGCACTGCTCCACGGCGAGGTCTCGGGAGACGAACTGGCTGCGACGCTCGCGACGCTGGCCGCCGAACAGGTCGAGGCGCTTGTGATTGCGCCCGGGAACGCGCGCGCCGATCTGACGGCATGGGCGGCGCGCATCGACTGGGACGCCGGGCCCTGGCTCATGCCGCTGACCGCCGGCGACCGACTTTCCCCGGGCGCCGCGCGCGCCTATCGCGAGGCCATGCGCGAGACGGGTCTTTCCGCGATCTACGCCGACGACGACCGCTGCGATGCGCGCGGCCGCCGCAGTGCGCCGCATTTCAAGCCGGACTGGAATGGCGAGCTGTTCGGGCATCACGACTATCTGGCCGGCAGCTGCGTGGTGCGCGCGGGAGCCGCGTCGCTGATGGCAGCCGCGGAGCAGACTGACTGGGCCGCCGCCCTGGTCTCGGCCGCGGTGGCCGAGGGCGGCGGGGCGCATCACCTCCGGCAGGTCCTGCATCACTGCCCGTCGCGCCCCGCGCCGTGCTTGCCTTTGCGGCCCGTGCCGCTCGCCCCGCACCTGCCGCGCGTCTCGGCGATCATCGATTCCTGCCCACCTGGAGCGGATCGAACAGGTCGTCGACGTCGAGGATAAAGCCTGCCCCTGCTGCGGCGGCGCGCTCCACCAGATCGGTGAGGACGTGGCCGAGCGCCTCGACGTCGTGCCGACCACCTTTCGCGTGCTGGTCACGCGCCGTCCGCGCTATGGCTGCCGCACCTGCGAGGGGGCGATCGTCCAGGCCCCGGCGCCAGGCCGCATCGTCGAAGGCGGCATCCCCACCGAGGCGCTGATCGCGCAGGTGCTGGTCGCCAAGTACGCCGATCACCTGCCACTATACCGTCAGGCCCAGATCTACGCCCGCCAGGGCATCCAGCTCGACCGCTCGACCCTGGCGGACTGGGTCGGCCGGGCAGCCTGGTACTTGCGCCCCCTGCGCGATCACATCCTGGAGCGATTGCGACGATCCGAGCGGTTGTTCGCCGACGAGACCACGGCGCCGGTGCTCGATCCCGGGCGTGGTCGGACCAAGACCGGCCAGCTCTGGGCCTATGCCCGCGATGATCGCCCGTGGGGCGGCGCTGGTCCCCCGATGGTTGCCTATGTCTATGCAGCCGACCGCAAGGGCGAGCGCGCAGAAGCGCATCTGGGTGACTTCGCCGGCATCCTGCAGGTCGATGGCTTTGGCGGCTATGCCGCCTTGGCCAAGCGCCGGCAGCAGGTGAGCCTGGCCTTCTGCTGGGCACACGTGCGGCGCAAGCTCTATGAACTGGCCGACAGTTCGCCGGTCGCGACCGAGGTGCTGCGCCGGATCGCAATGCTCTACGCGATCGAGGACGAGGTTCGCGGCACCTCGGCGGAGCAGCGCCGCACCGTGCGAGCCGAACAGGCCCGCGTCATCGTGGATGACCTGCACATCTACCTCGAGGCACGACTTCGTCAGGTCAGCGCCAAGAGCAAGCTCGCCGATGCCATCCGCTACGCGCTCACCCGCTGGCCCGGGCTGTCGCTGTTCCTCGACGACGGCCGCGTCGAGCTGGATTCCAACACCGTCGAGCGATCAATCCGTCCGCTGGCCCTCAATCGCAAGAACGCGCTATTCGCAGGCTCCGACGAGGGCGGCGACAACTGGGCGGTCATCGCCACGCTGATCGAGAACTGCAAGATCTCGGGCATCAACCCGCATGCCTGGCTGACCGAGACGCTCACCAAGCTCGCCAGGGGTCATCCCGCAAACGCCGTCGGCGAACTCATGCCATGGACTGCCGTGGCCTGAGCACAGCGCTTACACCTGAAGGGAGGGTTTTGGATGCCAACCACAGTTCTAGTGGGGAACCGTGTGGGGAAGATTAAAGGTTCAAACCTTTAATATCTGATATAAGAGTCTGATTTGAAATTATCTGTCGCAATTTCATGACCTTGCGATGCGTCGGGCGGAGAGTTGGATCGAGGCGATGAAGATCCACGCGGTTGCCGAGGCGATAGTCTGTTCGAAGTCCTTGGCGAGGCGCCGGTTCCGGTTCAGCCATGCCAGCGTGCGTTCGACCACCCACCGCCGGGGCAGCACCTCGAAGCCTTTCGCTGCATCGGACCTCTTGATGATCTCGATGGTCCATTTGCCGAAGCGGCGCAGGGCGTCCTTGAGCTTGTCTCCGGCATAGCCTCCATCGGCGAAGACATGACGCAGCCACGGGAAGCGCCGGATAATTTCGGTCAGCACCAGCGGCGCACCGTCACGGTCCTGGATGTCGGCAGTGTGGATCACGGCATGAACGAGATTGCCATCGGTGTCGGTGAGGATGTGGCGCTTCCTACCCTTAATCTTCTTGCCCGCGTCATAGCCGCGAGGACCGCCGCTTTCGGTGGTTTTCACGCTCTGGCTGTCGATCACCCCGGCACTGGGCGATGCCTCGCGGCCCACGGCTTCCCGCCCGATCAGCAACAGGGCATGGTTGAGCGAGAGCCACTGGCCATTGTCGCGCCACAGGTAGAACCAGCGGCGCACCGTCGAGACCGGTGGAAAGCACGGCGGCAGCATTCGCCACGGCAAGCCGCCGCGCAGCAAGTAGAGGATCGCCTCGATGATCCGCCGCAGCGGCCATTTGCGCGGGCGGCCCACCTGCGAGGGCGGTGGAAAGAACGGTTCCAGCACAGCCCATTCGGCATCGGTCAAATCGGTTGGCAAAGCCAAGTCCGCACGGGCATACTGCGCCCGAGTGGTGTCGGTC
>Ga0209815_1002424_pt1 | contig 11344 bp, 18 predicted proteins | sample CoawatmetaG00DNA_FD_187507 | JGI IMG/M metagenome (GOLD analysis project Ga0209815, IMG submission 187507) | Marine microbial communities from the West Antarctic Peninsula - Coastal water metaG002-DNA (SPAdes) (version 2) | ecosystem: Environmental > Aquatic > Marine > Coastal ...
GCACTTAAAGTGTGGTATGTTGCTTTGCAAAAATGGCATATTAGGCTTTTACCACCTTCATGCCCATTCCTTTTGCAGCGGATCGTAATTGAGCTACTGTCATTGCGTTGCCGCCTGCTTTCATTTTTGCAACGCCACCTTTAGCTGCGCCTTTAGCCATTCCACCGCCGCGCATTTTTGCAACGCCGCCTTTAGCGTAACCTTTTTTAGCCATTCCACCGCCGCGCATTTTGCGAACGCCACCTTTGGCTGCGCCTTTAGCCATACCGCCACCGCGCATTTTGCGAACGCCACCTTTGGCTGCACCTTTTTTCTTCATAACCATAGTATTCTCCTAAGTTAGTTTGGTACGTTTTCTTCTGGAATTATTGCCACCAGACATGACAACACCACAACCATTTGCAACCATAGTTCCCGGTATTTTCTTACCGTTAAATGGTCGTTTGGCTTTTGTTTCTGCTACTGCACCCCCATTTTCCATGTTACGAACTTTGGCTTTTTTAGTGTTAGCAACCACAGTTCTATTAGACGATTTCTTTTTTTTGGCAGTCTCAGAACGGTCTTTCTTAGAAAGTGACCGCGCTTTAGCTAACGGCAAGCATCTGTCAGGGTTTTTTTTGTTTTTAGAAGTGCCGCACTCACCCTTGATTGCACCATCAGTTCCTATTCTTACCCAATTCTGTTCACGCCATTTTTTTAGTTCGCCCATTATCTTTTCCTACCAGTTCTGGTAGGGGAACTAACCATCTTCTTTAGGGTAATAGCTTGTCCCGCATGTAGCTTAGAGGCTTTTTTTAAACCTTTTATAACCTTTTTAACCTTTTTATTATTTCCCTTGGATAGCGTCATTTTTTCTTTCCTTTGCTACCCTTGGCATAATTCGGGTCTTTGCAGTATTTAGAAGCAGCCATATTTGCGTAAGCTGATGGATATGTGTCAAACGTTCTTTCTGCCCACGCTTTTCCCGCAGGACAAATCTTACTTCCTTTGGATTTCTTAGAAGAACCTTTGGATTTGCGAGAATATGCCATTAACATTTCCACCTTTTTCTAGCCTGACGCAAACGACTATTAGGGTCTTTTGCAGCCTTGGGGAATTTCTTCATCTGCCCAGCGGATCGTGCGCAATAAGACTTGCGCCGCTTGGCATCTTTGCTGCCTTTTTTAACTTTGCCAGTAACCGCTGTTTTTAACTTGGAACCCGGATTTGCTCTTCTATGTGCTTTTACACCGTCTTCAGTCATTCCCGCCCCAGACTTAGTGGGGCGGTAATTCTTTTTATTTCTTTTGATAGGTTCGTCACCCATCAACCATACTCTTTTTTCATTTTCAGAATAATAGTGTATGTGTCAGCAGAAGTATGACCAACGGTTGTAAACAAAACGTCACCATTTACCCCGCTTCCAGCGTTGTTCGTTAAGCCGCCAAAAGTTGAGTAATTATGGTTGCCGCTTTGGTTTTCGCCAAGTTCAATGCAGAATACATTTGTAGAAGCATTCCAAAGTATTTGGACCTTCATGCCAATGCACTGCCACCAAATTTCCTCAATGACAACGCCAGTACAGGCGGTGCCATGTGAGTTTTTGGCTAAAGTACTTACATCAACTTTAACAACAGCAGATTCACCGCTACCGTCAGATACATTGGTAAACTTCTGAACAACATTTCTGTCGCCATCTATGATTTTTTGTGTTGCTACAGCATCAGCCATTTCATCATTCCTTAGCCGTTATCGTGGTCTACGTTCATTCCAGTGATGCGAATCCATACTTTGCCAGCGGTGTACGCTGCGTCAGTGGCAGCGCCAGTGGTGAGATACAAAAATTTCTTAGTCATAGCAGCAAGAGTAGCCCCAGCATCTGCTGTGGTGTAAAAGCCTAAAGATAGGTCGCCGTTGTTCAAGAGGTTTGTACCGCTTGTCAATGCTGCGTCTTGTGCTGTAGTTCCTGTGGCTGAACAATCTAGGTTAATGTCTGGATCGCCGCCAGTTGGAACCTCGACACAGCCCATTTCGATGAGCATTGGAATGCCGTTTACTTCTTTAGTAATCGTTCCAATGTGTGCTGAAGCTGCGCCAGCCGTACCAATAGCGTCACCAGCAGCACCACCGCTTTTATAGCCAGCCTGAAGGTCAATAATCCATGTCGATACGATTGTTCCGTCAACCTTGCTCACAAAATGGTTTGTACCAGATTTTGGCACACCCGCACCAATTGCATTTGGCACAATGCCAAAGATTGTTGCGCCAGTGTCTAGGCTGGCGTTATTTGCGCCTGCGGCTGTGCCTGTGCTGGTATCAACGACATTATTGCCTGTAGTGGCAATTGTTTGCAGGGCAAATTGTGAAGGTGTAATTGCGCCAGTTGTTGTGTTCTTCGTGACTTGCTGGAAGCCGTTTTCTGAACGTACTGGTCCGCTAAAAGTAGAATTACCCATGAGTGTCTCCTGTCGTGGGTTAAGTCAGACGCCCAATGCGCCTGTCAGGAATAAACAAATAATACACAATAAACAAAAAAAAGAAAGAGGGCAGTTAGACTGCCCTCCTTCATAACTAGAACACTTGTTCGTGTTACGCTCCGGGTGAGCCGAATACGCAACGTGGGTCTGAAAACCCAAACGAATAACGCTCACGCGCTTTAAAGCGCATGTTACCTGTGTCGAAGTCTGCTTCCATGTTTGTACGCATGGGAGAACGCTCAAAGTGCTTGAAGCCGTTTGGCGCGTCAGTCTTCAGGAAGAACGCATCAGTATCGGTCAGGAAGTGGTTAATGGTGTAACCCTCTGGGAGCATACCCATGTTGCGAAGTGCGTTTACATCATTATCAGATGTGCCAACACGCAAGGTCGATTCCAGCAGACGATCTGCAATGAACTGAAGCTGTGGTGGAATAATCAACTTAGTGCCTTTTAAAGCAATAATCATATTCCGCTCATCCACAAACGCTGAAATGTCGATTAGAGCATTTTCAAGCGAAGTTTCGTTGAGGTCAGCCGCAGTAGATGGTTCGTTACGGAATGTACCACCTTGAGCCAACGGGTGAGCCGTTGAACAAAGTTCTACACCATCACCACCTGTAAATGACGAATTAAAAGCGTTGTTAAGAACCGCAGCGGCCTTAACCTGCTTAGAATGCGCCATAGAACGGGCAAGTGCTTTTGTGTAACGAGCGCCAAGACGATCATACAGATTGTCTTCAATCGCTTCTTCAGTAAGAGCGAATGCCAGTGCCACCGTTTCATGTGTGTAACGAGCGGTGTACGCTTCGTTAGCATCATCAAACGATATGCCTGCGCCTTCGGTTTTTGTGGGAGCATTCCCAAAACCTGACAGCATAACTTCTTCTTCAAACGCACGATCTGACGATTCTGTGTCGAAGATTTCAGCATGCTCATTATCGTAACGGTTATATTCCATTCCGAAAAGCGCGTTAAGTCCCGGCTCTAGTTCTTTGACTAGCTGTGAACGTGAAATAGCCATTGTTTAGCTCCTTACGCTAACCCAGCGCCTTTGACGCCGAATATATGGTTTTCAATGACGCAATACACATTGGTATTTGCGGAGCCTACATCGCTATTTTCTGGGTCTTCAGAAATATCAATGACTTTGAGCGGCAAAGTAGTAGCCGTTCCACCGTCAGTGACTTTCAGTTCAGAACCTGCGACACCGCTTTTGGTGTTGCCTGCGGTAGTATAGACAATATCGAAGTTGCCAAACAAATCAGCTACTGGGAATGCAGCATCACATTGGACTTCAAAAACAACCATAGGGTCATCAATGATAAAAGCGATAATGTCAGCAGCAGCAGTGCTTGCAGGGTATGAATTGCTAAATACCTGTTCCCCAGATGTAGGGTCAGTAAATTTGCAACCATTAAACACACCAACAATAGGTACGGTTCCGCCATCAGCGTGAATTTCCACTGTTCCACCAGTTACTTGCATAACCATGTCACCTTGAAAAATTGCAGTTCCGTAGTTGTTGGCGATACGATAACGGCTTTGTCCACCATTGAATTGAGTTCCCCCAATTCGTTTCACTGGACGAAGACCGAATGCAGCGTCTTGATTCGCCATCGTTAATCTCCTTGTTTAGAACCTCTTGAGCCAAAGCTCACAGAAGTTTTACGTTGTGGTGCCGATTTCGGCATAAGAGCGTTGTTTTCCCGCATCCAATCGCGGTCAACAGCGTCCATTTGATTTTGTGCCACTGTATTAAAGTGGTTATTCCGCTGCTCAACTAATTCGTTAGGGATTCGGGCCAAAATTAATCCGCCAACACCAATGGTGCCTGCGTTTCTTCCTTCGTCAATGACGGGGCCAACATAGTCGGGATACTCTTCAGCGCGAACAAGTTCCCATCCCTCTTGCCGTTTTTTATGAACGTTAGTCTTATCGTCGTATTCCATGACAGATTCACGAATCCATCTATGTTTAAAGCCGATAGGCGGCTCTGGAGCATCCAAAGCTGAACCGGGTCGCCATTGTTGAACACGCTCTGCGTTTCCCCGTGATTCTGAATCACGCGCTGACCTAGTTGCCATGTTACTCACCCCTACTTTCAATTTTAACAACCTCTTTAGCGTAAACTTCAAGAGGTATCCGCATTTTGTTAGCAAATGCGACCTGTCCCGGCGTTAATTCCACCGACTTCTTCCGCCCAGACTTTAAAGACCGTCCGTTACCAGACGCAGGCGTAACAACTTGGGCGTTTTGTTGTCTCGCCTGAAACTTGTGAGGCATTTCCCTGCGGATACGCCTGTCTATTTCAGAGTAATATTCGTCTGTAGAAGGATCAAAGCCTTCATCATTAACGATTTGCTTGTGTATGGCTGTAGCAGCGGCATTCATAACGGTGTCTTTTTCAAACCAATCGTTTTTTGAAAGCCATTTTTCCAACTTAGGATCAGCCGCCTGTCTTTGAGGCTGCTGTTGTTGATACTGCTGTTGCTGTTGCTGTTGATGTTGTTGTTGCTCTGCTTCATGCTGACGTTGTTGCGCTACTCTTTGAGCTTTGGCAGTCTGCAATCTAATGCGCTCTTTTTCTATCGCAACTTGCGATAAAGCTGATTGGGCATCGGCAACTTTTTCATAATCACCCGCCTCATGCGCTTCAGTCAATGCACGTTTAGCTTGCTGTTCCTGTGATACAACTCGACCTTCGTATTCAGCCCTGTATCCTTGGTCAAGCTGGTCTAACCTAGCTTTCATCTGCTGGTTTTCTTGATGAATTTTCTGAGCATACTGAACAGCAGCATCTGCCTCTTCTGAAGCAGCTTTTCGTTTTGCCGTTAGCTGATTAATACGCTTCTGGACACTTTCGCTATAGTTTTCCAGTTCGTCATCGCCATCTGACTTTTTACGAGCTTTTGTTCGGGTTTGATTAACTTCATCAGTTACGTCAACGGCGTTGCCAATATACGCTTCAGCACCTGAGACTTGTTCGTCATCAAGTTCTACTGTTGCGCCTTCTAGCTCTTCGCTATCAATGTTTTCTTCAGCCATAGACATATTCCTTGCTCCCTAATTCTCTATACATACGAAACGTCTGTTGGGTCAAGGATGGTGGCTATAATGTTATCGTCATTTATGATTCTAACCTCAAGGCCGTCCACTTTGAACCTATTCCCAGCATATCTGCCTATAAGAACCCAGTTTTTCTCTTCACAATAGGGGCCACTTGGGAACTTTTGCTCGTCTCTGTATGCGTCTGGACCCAGCTTAACTACATAAGCGGATACTGTAGCAAAGGATTCACGTTCCCTAGTTTGGTCTGGAATATACAAACCACCTTTGGTTTTTGCGCTAGGGTAATATGGAATAATTAATACTCTATACCCTGTAGGTTGCGGCAAACGTTCAAGAACAGAAACTTCTATGTTTGAAGGGTCATCAACGTTTTTATTATCCTCAACTTCGCTTGATTCAGCGGGGTTTTTAAATGCTGCCTCTAAGGGCTTGGATAATTTAACTTTTCGTGCTGCTTTTGCAACGTGGTCTGGAACCAACAACTTTTTAGTCATCGTCTAACTCTATGCCTTTCATCGCGGCTTTTACTAAATCCTCAACGTAGGCCATGCCGCGTATTTCGCCCACAAGATACCGATATTCGTCCCAAGACGATACCGAACCGTCCGCAACCCTGTCTTTTAGACGGGCATCACGTTCTCTTATTTCTTTCAATAGATATTCAGCTAAGTGTATAGCGTCCATACTTGTTCTCCCGCCTACATAGTATGCAATTGTTCGGGATATACAAGGATTATAAGTAAAAAGCTATAAAACCCCGTGGAACCTTTGGGGTTTTGATATTTTACTAAATCTTTTTATAGAACGCGGTCTTTTTCTTGGCCTGTCTTTGGGCTGGTTCTTTGGGCTTTGGCTGGACTGAAGGCTCTTTCGCAACAGGCGGTGTGGCTTCATACTTTACCTCTGTCTTAATAACTGGCGTTGGGTTTCTTGCGGCACGATTGGCTGCTTTGTTAACTTCTGCCATTTTTCCTCTTACTGAAGAACTCATTTTTCATTCCTATCTGTAAAACTTTCGTTAAGGCTCAATATATCTTCAAGTTGTTCACGTATCTTTTCTTTTTGACGTTCTAAATCAAGAAATTGTTGATCCACTTCACTTGTCATAGGAAAATTTACAACTTTGTCATCTGGCATTTTTCATAGCATTCATAGAGGCAATGTCGCGCTGAGTTTGAATGCGCTCTTCTGCAATTCTAGTCTTGTCATCTAAGGCCGCTTCTGAAACGTCAATTCTCTGCTGGTCAACCAATACGTTATTGCGTTCTTTTTCTCGCTCAAGCTCCTGCCTAGCTTCAAACTCAGAGGTCTTTCTCTGCATGTCAGCGGCCTTTAGCTGAAGCTCTTGATTGCGAATATCTACAAGAGGGTCAGAATCCTGCGGTGGCTCTACAGCTTGCGCCATGCTTTCAACCATATCAGCAATCATAACCGCAGCTATCTGATCTATCTGAGGCTTAATTTGCTGCATCATCATTTGCATTTGCTCTGGATTCTGCTGAACTTCAACAGGTATTCTCTCCATGATCTGAGCTTGCGCCTGCTTTTCAGCCATAAGCCCTATATGCTCTTGCATGTGACCCTGTAGGCTCACAATGGACGCAGGGTTAAGCTGCATAGCTGGCGTGGACATAAGAGCCATATGAGCCTCTATGTGAGCCTGATGGTCTTGCTCTGGGAACGCCTGCAATGGAACGCCCATAAGCGCGTTCTGGTTCTCTTTAGCAGCATTAGCAGGCGGCGGGGGAGGCGGTGGCGGTGGCAAAATGCCATCAATGTTGTTTACGCCTAACGCTTCATACATCTTGCGATACGCCTGATACAAACCTTGAGGTCCACCGTGTATCTCAGGGTTAGACTGCACTAACTGCAATTCGCTTTGCGCTAAAGCAATGCGCTGCGACATAGAGAAAATGTTTGGGTCTGATACAGGCAAAACATCAACGCGCTGGTCAAAGTCTTGAGCTTTTATCTCAGGTCCAAACTGCTGAGACACCATATAAGGGTAAGGCTCTATGTCTTGCGCAAAAACCTTAGATAGAAGTTTGAACTCCATCTTCTGCGAATAGTGCAGGCGCTTGTGAATTGCGGACATAACTTTTGTCCCACGTTCCATAATCGCCATAGTGGTTCCAACGGGCGTTTCACCGCTCATCTCACCAACCTTCATATCCGCCATAGACGCAAACCTACGTCCAGCGTCCACCAAAGTACCCAAAAGATTGTATAGGGTGGCTGAAGGCTCTTTAAACGGCAGGGGCATCAATGATGACTGAAGCGTACTGCCAACAACGTCAATGTCGCGGAACTCTCCGGGCTGTATTGGGCTGTCTTCATCACGAATACGCGCACCACGGGCCTTAAAACCCGCTGGCAAGTTCGCTAACGTACCAGCATCAATAAGCTGACGCAGAATAGATGTTGAGGCCATAGCCAAGCCACCAATCATGTGCGTCAGGCCCAAGCCATAAAACCCCAAACCGGGCAAAAACTTATAATGCACAAAATACTTTTGCGCACGTTTCATCATATCGTCTTCTTTGTAATTGCGGCGAACCGAAAGTATTTCGTTAGTATCTTCAAGAATAGTCACAATGTACGGAAGTTTTAATCCAGTAGGCTCACCGTCAACGCCAATGTCTTCAAAACCCTCAAGGTCTAAATCAGTATGAACCTCATACAAAGTAAGGTCTGTCGATGAATTAGACGGGTGTATGCCTTGTATGTCATCAATCGACTCTTGAACTTCATCCATTGTATCGTCTGAAGTTCCGTCAGTCGGAATATCTATGTCACTATAGAATCCAGCTAGTTGCAGCTTCCTAACTTCGTTGGAATCCATTGTAATACGGTGCGTAATTCGCGGTGAAGACAACAAATCTGTTGCGCCATAAGGAACAATTAAATCTTCTGCATGAATGAAGTTACTAACAGCGCGTTGCTTTATTGGATCACGGTAAACCTTCTTAAAGGTCGATCCAATCACGGGTAAATAAAACAACATCTGATCCAGTTCGGGATCGTATTCTTCCATTTCATAAGTAATCTGATAATTCATGTAGTTTTTAACGCGCTCGGCCTGCTTAACCAGCATTTCGTTCTGTTCGCCAATGACCTGTGTTCTAACAGGACCATTAGCGGGTAAAAGCTCACGGTACGCCTGCGCTTGGAACTGTGTAACACTCTCAGCAAGTAGTGGGTGAATAACGCCTGAAGAACCCTCAAAAGGCTCAGTGCGCTCTTCGGTTTTCATGCCTAAGAACTCTAGTCCCTGCTTATACGTGTCTTCCCAATCTTGGCGGGACGATAAGTCATCATCAATATAGCCAACCAAATCAGAAGCAATACGCCCAAGAATAGAACTATCAATAACATCAGCCAGATTTCCATCAAAACCAACGTCTGGTAAAGGTTCCATTCCGTCATCGTAATCCCCAACAACAGCACTACCGTCATCAAACTCAAATACACCGGGTTCTGGCGGTAATTCAGTAATGTTTGCTAGAACATTCTCTTCAGGCAACATAGGCATTTCAGGAATGCCACCCGGTCCAGAATCACGATCTATAAAAGCCATATTAAGTTCCTATTATAGCGTTGAGGCAGAAAAGCTCTACCAATGAAAGGACAGAAATTAGGAACCGCTGACGCAACCCGTTGGGAGGAGCGGAAAACGCCAACTTAATCTGCCTCAACCTCTTCAGTCACTACCGCACCACAAGTCGGGCAAGTAACAACAATTTCTTCGGCAACATCATCGTCTACAACGTCTTCAATCACAACGCCCTCTTCAGGGTTTAGAAAGTAGTCTTTGTAGGACATATCAACGTCTATTGTTATCTTTGGCATTATTTTACACCGATAAACTTTGTTCCGCGAAGTGCAGCACCGCCGCCGCGAGAAAACCCTGTGTGGTCTTCAGCAGTAGAAGCGTCTACGGCTTCAGGATAATGCTCTTGCATTACGCCATTAACCTCAACGCTACCGCCTTTAGCAAAAAAACCCATATTATTCCGAACACCTTTTGGTAGTTTGGATAGACCTTTGTTGCTGGAAGGGACTGCTTTTAGTTTTTTGCCCATTAGTTGTCTCCTAATAATATTCTCTGCGTTTACTGTAGCTGTGTTCATCTTCATCATTATAGTCAGTTTTGGTGACAATAAAACCACCCTGCCTAAACCGCAGTATAGCCTGTGTCATCGAATCCGCCAAGTCATCATGTTCACCATTCGGGAAAGCAGCACATTCTTCCATAACTTCATCAGAAAACTTAGTATCTGGACACCACACAATGCCGCTTTCAAACACAGGTGCGCAAGAGTGCATGCGCGTGAACTTGTCAGCGCCACGGCTAGGAGTGAACGGCGTAACGGGTATGCCCATACGCCGTAATTCTTGCGTTAGTGGCATTCCAGACCCCTTTTGTTCTATTAAAACCATGTCAGGGTCGTACTCTTTATACATTTCATTGGCCTGTTCCTTTAATTCAGGAAACTCCCAACGCCCCTTAACCGCGTCCAACAAAATAATGTGTTCTTCATCGCTGTCTTCCTCAAGGAATATGCCCCAAGTCGTAATGGCGCTGTAGTCAGCACGATCACCTTTACTAAACGCCGTGTCATAGCTTTGCATGATGTACGAACACACGGGCGGGTCTTCTTTTTCCCACTTGCGCCACCACTCACGCTTAATAATCGCACCCTCTTCAGCAGTAGGGTTCTGCATGTACTGCGCATTCCACTTGGCTACGGGAATAGATGCCTTTACGCCGTTAAGTTCGTCTAAGCTCCAATATTCAGGCCAAAGTGATTCGCCAGAGGGCATAATAGCAGGGAACTCAACGATATCCCATTTATCAGCGTTTTTCTCGCCCTGCTTAGATAAAACCTTTGCCGTTAAGTCACGAATAGACCAACGGGTCATAACAATAATAATCGCACCACCCGGCTGTAAACGCTGTCTAGGTCCAGAAGTGTACCACTCATACACATTATCCAGCGCAGTCGTGCTAAGTGCGTCTTGTTCTGATACAGGGTCATCAATAATAGCCAAATCAGCGCCACGACCAGCCAAAGCGCCGCCCACACCAACCGCGTAGTATTCACCACCCCCGCTGGTACTCCAACGTCCACTGGCCTTTGCATCTGGTGCTAAAGTAACCGTAGGAAATACGTCCCTGAAATCTTCAGAATCAATCAGGTTTTTAATCTTACGACCAAAACCAACCGCCAACTCAGCCGTGTGCGTAGCCTGAATAATCTTCAGGTCAGGTCTTCTGCCCATTAACCACGTTGGAAATAAATAACTAGCGAACTCAGACTTCGTATGTCTGGGCGGCATGTTAATGATTAAACGCTTTAACTTGCCGTCAGCCACAGCCTGTAGTTTTTCCGCGTAAATCTTGTGGTGTCTGCCCTCAATAAACTGAGGCCAAACGTGCTTAACAAACGACATATAATTGCTGCTACGTTCATCGCGGTCTTCTAACGTCGAAAGCCGCTCCAACATGGGAGCGACTGTCGCTAACTCTTCTTCAGTTAGATATTGCGCGAAGTTATTTAGGTCGTTCATTTTATGCTTTCATTAAGCGGTCTGTTATAAACAGGCAAATCAACAGTTCGTCTAGCATTAAAAATATCACCCATAGTATTTTCATCGCTTATTTTTGCCTGCATGGGTATTTCTACTGAACTTTGAATAGACTTTTCTTTTAACTTTCTTGAAAGATCACCAATAATTTCATCAATTCTTTGATTGCTATAACCTTTTCTTCTAAGAGCTATTACAGTATTTGCTAACGTATTGCTTATTGACATAGC
>Ga0209815_1002425_pt1 | contig 11344 bp, 10 predicted proteins | sample CoawatmetaG00DNA_FD_187507 | JGI IMG/M metagenome (GOLD analysis project Ga0209815, IMG submission 187507) | Marine microbial communities from the West Antarctic Peninsula - Coastal water metaG002-DNA (SPAdes) (version 2) | ecosystem: Environmental > Aquatic > Marine > Coastal ...
CCCAGCTGTCGTAAGCCAAAAACTATTTCCTCAAGTACCGTTGGAAAAATAATCTGGTGGTCGGGATTCTGAAATAAAATACCTATTTCTTGCAGTGCTGCTTTACGATTTTTGTAAGGATTAATGCCTGAAACTTGGAGCTGCCCTGAAGATATCTTTATTAAACCAGACAAGGCGCGTGCTAGCGTCGATTTTCCCGAGCCGTTACGACCAATTACCCCTAGGCGCTTCACTTGAGTTTCTAAACATAGCTGGTTGAGTACAAGTTTACCGTCTATGTATAAACAGACATTTTGTAAATCTATGGCGCTCATGTTCGCTGCAAATCCAAAGAATTTATTTTAAGCTTATGCATCATTTTTGAGAGCACCTGAGCCCATTTTTTAAGCAAGCCAATAATAACGCTGCAGTTGTTAGCATCAATGGATCGTTTTTAGGTAAATAACTCAGACGTTTTAATACATCTGTTTATTATTGTAAAGGCTTCTCTTAATATTTAAAAACATCTGGTTACATAATAACCAAATGCTGATATTTGAAGCTAAATTATCAAGCAATAGGCCATTAAGTTAGTCGGTTAGATCATACTATAAAAATGTTTGCACCAGTGCGCGACGTTCTCGCGTGAAACTAAGCAATTAAGCTGTAACCTTGAACTATTTACACTAATAGGGGTTTGCGCCTGATTGGGTTCATGTCAGGGGCCAGGGGGTGGTCGGTTCAAATACTGCCGCTGCGCGCGATCTCCTCCCCTCACGCTATATCAATAGCTTGTATGCTTTTTCTAACCTTCAATAAGGCGGTTATTTAAAAGTTGGTGAAGCTTACCTTAAAATTGGTTTTTAAGACCAGTTTAGGCATTGCCAATTTCCATTCAATATCATCAGGGTCTTCTTCGTAATAGGTCGTCATTTCTATACCGGTGTGCAAGGCCATTGGTGTTATCACTTTTGATCTTCAAAAAAGGCACTCACCATTGGCGTATGTTTTGAAAGAAGTAATGTAGCGCGTTCAGAGGAAAGGTTGCCTGCCATTCAATACTTACACCCACTGTAAGAAACTCATAAATCGCTCTGTTATGATCCGAATATCGCCACTTTTACAAAAATTTTGCGCCACAATAAGCAAGAAAACCTCGTTACTATGTGGTGAACGTGAATATCATTATAAATGTATTAACCCTATTAAGTGCTAAGTAAAGGCAGCGGCTTTGCACTGAGTAAGTACAGGTCTAAATTGAGTTTACGCGGCATAATAATAAAGGTTTTTACTATGCGCAGTAAAAATACAGAGGTAATAATGCCCCAGTTATTGAGTACCGGCAGCTGTTAAGAAATAGCTCTAAGGGTGATGGCATTAACAATCAGAGCCCTTACCTTGCACAGGCGACAAATTCCTTATTTTGAAAAAGCTTAACCAATTTTTGAAACCAAAGGTTGTGTAATTAAAGCCCACTCAGTAGCGCTCTATGCAGAGTGGAACTCCAAATTGCTGATGAACAAGGCCGAAAATATTTAAGACACTAAAATGGCTAAATTAGTGCTGGTAGTTGTTCAAAAATGAGACCTTAAATAAAGCATTAAAACTGCTAATTAGTGGCTTAGCAGGCACAAGTAAAGCTGACATTGGAGCACTTAGCAATAGACCTTTGCGTAAAACTCTTGTATCCATTTAACATGAGTGTGTTAGGTTCTAAGGGTATAGAACCAATTTTTTCCCCGTTGGTAACGCATCCTTCAGGCATGTGGATGTGGTTACAGGTAGTAAAGGCCTCAAAGGCCGAGCATGAAACTACAGACAAAGGTAATCTCTTTTCGGGAATTTAGGAGGTAAGGTAGTTGGATTATAAGCGTTATTATTCTGTGTTTAAGTATGCATTGACAATAACTGCGGTATCTATATTCGCAATTTTGGCTAATCGCTACGTGCTGAGCCAACAACCGGCAGAGAACGGTGTTGAGTCATACTGGGTAGTACATGATGCAGGCATTAGTGTGCCAGATGATTCAATACTGTGGCGCCAAGGGGAACATGTAGATGCCGGCATGAGTCAAAATCAAGTGGATTTCAAGTTAGTCATTCCTGAATTATCGAGAGATCAGTACATTACTGTCGCCCCAGCTTACTTAGACACCGTGGTGGTTGAGTTTTTTGACCAGTACGGGTACACCCTCAATAAAGAAATTATGGGTGATAAAGAAACTCAGCAGGTTGCAGCCAATCATTATTACGTAGGACGTTTTCTAGTGGGAATCCCCATCGATGCTGCGTCAGCTCGTATAAAAATACGCTCTACACAAAATATGGCGGTATCACTAAACTTTCTTTCTAGGGATGCACTGGTAAGGGAAAGTGCATTCAGTTTAATTATGATTAGTATGGTTTTATTCATCATAATTAGCGCAGTGATCGCCTCGTTTATCGTAGGTGTTAACTCCAAACAGCCTTTGTACTTCGCGTTTGCTGCGCACCAGCTTGCCTGTTTTGCTGCGTTAGTGGCGTTGAGTAATCTGGTGCCCAGTTTTTGGCCACATCTTAGTCAATTAAATGGTGAGGCGCTGGGTGCATTATTCATCACCTTAGTGATGACGGCAGCTATATTTCATTGGTTGGTGCTTAAAGGCATGATGGCTACAAGGTGGCTAAAGCCAGTTATTGGCGCTGTTGTTTTGATTACCTTTGTTAACCTAATTATTTATTTTTTTGTTGATGCAAACATTGGTATTATCAGTAGCAACATAACCACAGCATTTCTGGCTCTTGGTTTGATTTATTTTATTCCACGTAACAGACCAAAGAACAAAATACAGGGGTTTATCTTTAAAAAAATCCGTGTTTTTTACAGCCTTTTAATGTTGTTAGTCGCCATAGGTTCCCTGTCTGAGCTGGGTTTTGGGCAATACCCCTTAATTAACTTTTACCTATATACATTAGTGTCTCTTTTGGTTTTAGCTATCATCTTGCTATTACGCACCACTATTTCCAATCGCCGTGCACAAAACGAAGCTACAGCATCGTTTCGCTTGGCTAGCTCTAATGACCAACTTAATAAAGACCTTGCCGAACAATCTGCCTTGTTATCAATGTTATCCCATGAAATTAAGACCCCACTGACTACATTGCACTTTTGTGTTTCAGGCACTCCAAAACAGAGTACTATTCACAAACAACTGGCTCATATTCAGCATGTGGTGGACAAAGTAGAACTTATGGGTAATTTAACTACTCATTTTATCAGCTATGAAAAGGTATACTTAAAAGATCTGATACACCAGCAATGGAAAGAACCAAAAAAAACCAGTACTAATAATAGTGGGTTTAATCTAATGACTCGTGGTGACATTAGTTTCGTAGGTAATAAGTTGGCTTTAGAGCTAATTGTGAATGACTTGCTTAGTAACGCTAGGAAATATTCAACGGATGGGCGTGTTCAAGTGAGGGTTGTTGGCCAAGGGGGGCGGATTTACTTGCGCTTCAAGAATGACAGCGAAAACCTCAACCCGACTAGCTTGTCAGCACTAACGGATAAGTACTATCGAGCGCCAAATGTGGCTGGAATTCGTGGCACTGGGCTGGGTTTGTGGATTGTTAAAAACCTATGTGTTGCGAATAACTATTCGCTTGATTTTCAGCTGAAAGGTAACGTTTTTGTGGCCACTGTGGGGATCAAGTCATGACAAAGCCACTGGTGTACATTTGTGAAGATGACCCTGGTTTAGGGGGGGTCATTCTTAATCGGCTAGAACAAGAAGGGTACCGATGTCATTTGTTCTATGATGCATCTGAAATGGACGAATATTCAAACACATCAGTGCCCGATTTGTTGTTGCTGGACATTCAGTTGCCTGGGGAGTCTGGTTATAGTATCGCTCAGCGTTATTTGCGAGCGATGCCTAGTGTGCGGATAATCATGATGAGTGTATTGAATAAACAGCAGGATGTACTAACAGGCTATAACGCTGGAGCCATGCTATATCTGGCTAAACCCTTTAAGCCTGAAGCATTAATTGCATGCTTGAGGGGGGTGTTTGGCGACATAGCTGATGGCGCCCACAGCGAATCTAAAGAGCTTTTTTTAAATGTAGTGCCTCAAACCCTAAGCCACCAGGATGTATCTGTGAAGTTGGCAAAAAGTGAAGTCAACATGTTAGTCTTTTTGGCTTTGCGTTACCCAGATGCTGCTGAGTATCACGAACTTATGGAACACATTGGTCTAGATTTAGAAAGCTCTAGGAAAAACACGTTGGAAACGTTCGTCAGCCGGTTACGTCAAAAACTGGCACCTATCGAACGAGAATATTTGACCATTAAAAACGTTCGTAATACGGGTTATAAGCTATCCAGCGCCATAACAGTCCGTAATGAGCGTTATTAACGCCATCAACGCCATTAACGCTGCGAAGTCCCAGCAGAAAGAACCTGCAATTCAAGACACTTTGGTTGCCTAAACTACGGGCACAGTAATTATAGCCCTATATGTGTGCTTAATAGTGATGTTTGACAGTGCATTACTGTTTGGGTTTATTTATGGGGTTTACAAATGCTTTGCATAAAAGACGTTTTGCTCAGCTTCATAGTGGGTTGGCTGCCCAGTTTATTCATTCTTTAATACTTACATTTCTAGTAAGGAACCCAAAAAACACTATGTTATGATCGCGAGAATAAATACTTACATGTCCAGTAAGAAAAAACCACGATGTTGCGATCGCGACTATCAATACTTACACTTTCAGTAAGGAACCAAAAACATACTATGCTAAAGTACCGCGCCGAAACGGATTAGTTCCACATAATTTACTGAAATTTTGTGCAAAGGCCTTGAGTAGACGATGCTTGTCTCTTAGTTTTTATAATCACTAATTTAACTATTTTGGGGCGACAATGATGCGTTTTAGCAAGAAACAAGGGGGCTTTACATTAATAGAGCTAGTAGTGGTGGTCGCAGTACTGGGTGTGTTGTCAGTCTTTGCTATGCCAAAAATCTTAGGTACGATAACTGATGCCCGAATAGCTTCACTGACAGGAATGGCCGGTGCGCTAACTGCTGCAAGTACTCATAACTATATGATACGCGGTGCAGACAGTAGCAAAGGCAGGGAAATCTTAAAGTGTACCGACGTTGTTGAAGTGCTGCACCTTGGTAGTACAGAGATTTTAACTGCAGACGGTTATACCATTACTGAGGGTAGCGATGTTATGTCAACAACATTAGCTGATGTGGTCACGTTATCCAGCTTAGATACTGCAGTGGACTGTAATCTCAGTACTATTTCTACACCGGTAAAAACAATGAAATTTAGTGCTATTGGTATAAATTGAGTACGGCTTCGCCCCGCTATTGTCCGTCCTCTTTTGTTAAAGCTGCGGTATGGTTATCTAAACTGCACACTATTTATCAGATAGGGAGTAGTTCCTTGGTGGGTATCACGTTAACAACTGGGCTGCATTTATCAATAGAGCACTCCAGAACCATGACAGTTCATTGGTGCAGTATCACGTGATGCTTTGGTCACAACGCCAAGAACCTTGCCAGAGCGGTTTCACCATTCTTGAGCTGATTGCAGTGATCGCTATCTTGGGGGTTTTATCTGTGGTTATTATGCCCACTGCTAGCAACGTCTCTGGGAAAGCTTTCTATGCGCGCGGCTTTCACGATGAAACTCTGGCGCTATTGCGCTTTGGGCAAAAGGCGGCCATTGCTCAAAGACGCACGGTGTGCGTGAATTTTTCGGGTAAAACCAGTTTAACTCTTAAGATTGCAGCCACGGCAGCCGTGCTAGACTGCGAAACCGATTTGCAGGGCCCAAAAAGTGGCAGCAACACGGGCGCAACTATTACAGCCATGTCTGGTGTGGCATACACTACCACGCCACAAAATTTCAATTTTGACGGGTTGGGGAAACCTGTTGATGCGTTGGGAGCCTTGGTGGGCATCCAAACTATAAAGGTGGGCAATGCGGCTAAGATGATCACGGTTGAACCCGTCACTGGCTATACCCATGACTAGTGCAACCGAGCGCGGCTTCACCCTTATCGAACTCATCATCTTTATTGTGGTGGTGAGCGCAGGGCTAGCAGGCATTCTTTCGGTCATGAACACCACGGTTCAATTCAGCGCTGAGCCCATGGCCCGCAAACAAGCGATGGTGCTGGCAGAGTCGATCCTAGAGGAAGTTGTACAAAAGGACTATGCTGATACGGATCTGTTAGACCCCACGTTGAACCCTAAAGCGACACATGTAAAAGGCACGTTGCGCAATCCCTTGCGGGATGACGATGACTGCATCATGGACGATGACTGCGATGTGGAGGACTACATCATGGACGATGTGGATGACTACCACGACACAACTGAATCAATATTCACAGATTGGCCAGCCAGTCTAAGTGACTATAAAGTAAAAATTGCGGTGGTAGAGACCCAATGGAGCGTTATCACCAGTCCGAAAGTACCAGTCAAAAAAATCACGGTGACGGTCACTGGCGGGGGTCACACGATATCCTTGTCTGGCTACCGGGCAGATTACTAGCCATGGCAGCTCAACGTAATCAGCGCGGCGCCACCCTTATCGAATTAATCATGGTGATTGCCATTTTGGGCGTGATCGCTGCAGTCGCTTCGGTGTTCATTAAAGGCCCAATTGATGCCTACGCAGACAGCGCCCGGCGTGCTGCTTTGACCGACACAGCCGACACAGCGATGCGGCGCATGGCGCGGGACATTCGCAAGGCTCTGCCTAACAGTACTCGTATTCCCAACACACAGTGCCTTGAGCTCATTCCCACTAAAACGGCCGGGCGTTACCGCGCCGGAATCGATGTGTTGTCTCTGAATTTTGTGACCTCGGATTCCAGCTTCAACATGCTGGGCGTCAACAAAGAGCTCCCAGCCGGCCAACAAATCGAGGTCGGTGACGTGGTTGCGGTTTACAACCTTGGAGTCTCTGGCGCAAACGCCTACACAGGCGACAACACCTCGCTAGTAACGGCTGTAGATGATGAGGATGGCAAAGAGACAACCATTACCATAGTCTCAAAGCAGTTCCCCATAGCCTCGGGCGGTAAGCGCTTTTACGTGATTCCAGCAGCCGAAAATATCGTTGCCTATGTGTGTGATGATGATGGAAATTTACGGCGTACGGTCAGAACGTTCGCCGATGCCGATGCCACCTGTCCAGTGGACGGTCCCATTCTGGCCAGCAATGTCAGCAATGTGGCCCCGTGCAAGTTTATTCATGACGTCTCAGACTTACAGAGCAATGAGCCGGTGCAATTAACCATTACCTTTACCGACAGTGGCGAAAATATCAGTCTGTATCATCAAGTCTACGAGAACAACTGGCCATGAAACACATTCATCCTGCAGAGCGTGGTTTTGCCTCTATTGTTGCCATTTTTCTATTAGTGGTTATGGCAGCCATGGGTAGCTTTATGCTCACATTTTCTAATACGCAGCAACTAACCTCAGCGCAGGACATCAAGGGTTCGCAAGCGTATTGGGCTGCGCGCGCTGGTTTGGAGTGGGGTATGGGCTACGTCATTCGCCAGCCCCCTAGAACAGTGGAATGTGCAGATCTTCACGGTGAGTTGACTGGTTTTGAAGGAGGTTTCACCGTGGACGTTACCTGCAAGAAATTGGTTTACACCGAAGGTGTAAAAAATATAAAAATATTTTCAATCACCTCGGTTGCCAATAATAATCCAGCAATGCCTGGCAATGTTGGTTTCGTTGAACGCAGCGTGTCAGCGATGATCGAAAAATGAAACAGGCTCGCAAAGGCTACAAAGACCTAAAATGGGTAGTTCCAGGCGCCGCCTGCTGCGCACTGATGGCAGCCACAACAGCAAATGCAGTAGCCATTGCCTTTAGTGGTGCGTTTGTTAATGGGTGCGAAATAAGTGATATAAAAGATAAAACATACGTCTGTGAGGATGACGCCACCACTGACGTTGACACTATTGCCATTGGCGCCGACTACATCGTCACCATGCTTGGTGATGGTGAAATGAAAGTCTTTACGGCCGCACTTGGTGTAGGTAGTGGGGTGCATGGTGATCTATATTCGGCATCTACTGTGGCGCTTGCTGTAGATGCATACGTGACTCGAAATGTGACGGCGTTAACCACAGTGGCACTAGGTGCGGGTTCGTACGTGGGTCGAAATTTGTGGGCGGGAACAACGGTGGCGCTGGGTGCAGGTTCGTATGTGGGTCAAAATGTGTTTGCGGGAACGACGTTTGCGCTAGGAGCTGGGGGGTACGTGTGTAAGGATGTTAAGACCCTTACAGCAGCGCTGGGCGCGGGCACGTATGTGCATCGAAATCTGGAAGCAACAACGGTGACGTTAGGTGCGGGTGCCTATGTGAATCGAGATCTGACAGCAGTGACGGCTACCCTAGGTGCGAATGCTTATGTGAATGGACATCTGGAAGCTGTGACAGGGACGTTGGGCGCGGGGGCATGTTACGGAACTGCAACGATACAAACGCCGACATTGGGTGCATTTGCAGGTGCGGTGGGGTGCCCAATTTTGCGTCCGCGCACCCGTTGTACCCCCGTCATCTATGGGCGCGAAAACTATTGAAATCGAGGTGGTTAGTTATGGAAGTTGCATATAAATTAGTTTACTGTGAACTTATAATAACAATAAGTGGTCATTGGTCATGAACTTAGTTTTTCCGATCATTAAATGCCCAACCCTCTCATCCTTACTTCTGTCGATGAGGGTCCTTTGATTATCCGTCGGCCTTGGAAGCGTCAAGACTCAAACACGCATTTGGTGGTGTCTTGGGCTGATAGTACGCTGGCTTATGTCCATGTACAGCCGCTTGCCAATGGGACCTATATGGTGCTCAAGTTTGGCGTGGAGCACCAAGGTGCCCGGAGCACTAAACACTTTGTTAGCCGGCTACATACTCTTGGATTGGGGCTCACTGGCCTCAATGTGCAGGTTATGTTGCGACCAGAGCAATACCAACTTTTACAGATCGACGCACCAGTGGTGCCGCCCGAAGAGTTGCATTTGGCTACCCGTTATCTGGTCAAGGACCGACTGAAGACTAATGTAGACTCGGCCACGTTAGACGTTATGCGAGTGGGTGATGATAAAGACCAAAAGGGGACAGAACAGTTCTTTGTGGTGGCTGCTGCCAACGAGGTGTTGCATGGAATTATGACCCTAAGTGACGCCATGCGTTGGAATGTAGCCTCAATTGACATCCAGGAAACTGCTCAGCGTAATCTCCAGAGTGCTTTAGCAAGGCAGGATGGCCAATCAGGCCGTGCCAATGCCGCCTTGTTGATGGTGGATGGGCAACCACCAGTATTAACCGTCTGTGCCAATGACGAGTTATGCTATACGCAACAGTTTGAACTGCCGAAAAGATTTTTTGCCCTGCCTGAGGCCCATGACAGCCATGGGATTGTTGGGTTAGCTGGTACCAACATAGATGATGACGAGGTGCAGGGCTTTCTGTTAGACGTGCAGCGCTCACTGGATCTCTGGCGGCGTTCGTGGACCAACAAAGGCATGGCACTTGATAGCGTGCGTATATACGCTGGCGAGCTCAGTGACGATGTGTCAACCTGGTTCAGGGTGCAGGCTGGAGAGACAGTTTTGCCAATGGATGTTAGTGGCCTGTTTACAGGGTTCAGCGGTGGTGTCGAGAGTGACAAGGCCCTATGTATGCCTTTACTGGGAACGCTGATCCAGGCGGCATCAACTGACCCAGCGCAGAAAATTAATCTTTTAGCAGATAATAAGTTATCACATATTAATTACTCTTCAGTTAAAACTATGCTGCAAACTCTGGTTGTTCTCGCAGTGCTGGGTGGCTGTGGGAGTGCTTATTGGGTGTGGAGTTTAAATGCTGCTAGCGCAGATTTAACAAAGTCTTTGGCAACGCGATCGATTGAGTTTGAAAGCATACAAGCAGCTATAGCTCAAAACAAAGCGGGTGACCAGCCCAATTCTGTCTTGGACAAAGAGCTTCAGGATAGCCGCACCGAGTTGCTGCAACGCGAAACTTTAGCAAAAGAGTTACAATCCGGCCTGTTTCGCCAAGATTGGGGACATGCCGCCCGGCTGCAGCTAGTTGCCCAGAGTATTCCTGCACAAGTGTGGGTGACGAAGGTGACATCTGATGAAACGCAATTTACACTCACCGGTTTTACGCTTGAGCCTGCCGCTCTCAGCAAGTGGGTTGCCATACTTGCCGCGAGCCATCTTCTTGAAGTACAAAGCTTTTCCACCACTAATGTTGACAACGACAACACCTCAACACTAAAAGAAGTAGGTGGTAAGCCACGCCCGACGTGGTCATTCAGTGTGCGTAGCCTAATGACTCAGCCTTCAGCCACAGCGCAGGCCAAACTATGAAACATAGATGGGTAACTGGACGTAAATTTGTATCTGTTCGCCTTAATGCTTTAGGCCTGCGTAAGCGAGTTCTTTTATTTTTATCCATCATTATCATCTGTGCGCTCTTAGTTGAGGTGCTCTGGGTGTCGCCAGCACAAGCAGCGCACAAGACACTGCAACAACAGTTTGATAAGCAAAGCACTGAATTACAGCGCACTCGTGCTGAGTTCGAGTCCCTTGCAGCCCCTGTAGACACACAGAAAATACTGCGTGATGAAATTGCTGCAATCAAAATTAGTCTGGCTGCGGTGAACCGAACTATATCTAGCGTATCGTCGGTGGTGGATAAGGCTTCACTGCCGCTGGCGCAGGTACTGGTTCAATCATTACGTCAGCATCAAGGGTTGAAATTACTGCGTACATCCATGGGTACTCCCAAAATGACTTCGGGTAAAGCGACTCAAATGGAGGCTGAAGTGTCTAGACGGCTAACACAGCAAAATGTGGAGTTGACAGTGTCTGGACCTTACTTCGAGTTAATGCGGTATGTGCAGACACTCGAGAAGGCCCTACCTCATGCAAGGTGGGGTAGCATGAACCTTATAAGCGAAAATCCGCCCACAGAGTTGACCCTGCAGTTGTTTGTGGTTGGGGAGTATGCAAAATGACTACTTACTTACCTAGCATGCCACCCAAGCTGGCGCTGGTCTGGTTCATGGCCCTCTCATTATTATTTTCTACCAGTCCAATTACTGCTCACAGCCAACGCGACCCTACTTTGCCGCCGACTCCTTTAGAGAGGCCACGTACTAGTTCTGAGCAGGTTAAAACCCCAATAGGCATAGAGTCTGGTGCTATGACTATCATCGTGCGTAATGGCCAGCCACATATAGTGATTGACACCTTGCTGTATGCGCAGGGGGATACAGTTGGCCCTGTGCTGATTGTCCGTATTACTGAAACTGAAATCTGGTTGAGCGAAG
>Ga0209815_1002430_pt1 | contig 11337 bp, 2 predicted proteins | sample CoawatmetaG00DNA_FD_187507 | JGI IMG/M metagenome (GOLD analysis project Ga0209815, IMG submission 187507) | Marine microbial communities from the West Antarctic Peninsula - Coastal water metaG002-DNA (SPAdes) (version 2) | ecosystem: Environmental > Aquatic > Marine > Coastal ...
TAGTAGCAGTAATAGGAGCGGCGGCTGGTTTAGCTAAAGTAGGTATTGGTTTAAGTAAGAAATCAAAACTTAAAGGTAAGCTAAAAAAAGCAAAGCAAAAGCAAAAAGAAGCTTTCAATCAATACAAAGATAGAGAAATAACAAATCCATACGAAAACTTAGAGAACACTTACGAAGACTTACAAGTCAACACGCAACAAGCGGAGTTTGAAGCTAAACAAAATCAACAAGCCCAAGCAGATATTATGGGTAATCTTCAAGGTGCTGCCGGTAGCTCTGGTATTGCAGGCCTTGCTCAAGCTATGGCAAACAAATCTACACAAGACTCTGCTAGATCTTCTGCTAGCATAGGACAGCAAGAAGCTTCTAACGAAAGAGCATCGGCTGGAGGAGCCGCTAGTGTGCAATCGCAAAAAGCAGCTGGTGAAGGTCAACGCCAGCAAATGGAATTAGGTAGAGACCAAAACATACTAGAATATAGAGCTGGTCAAACAGCAGGTAAGCAGCAAGCAGTGTCTGATAACAACCAAATGATGATGAGTGGCATTGGCGATGTAGCTGGTGCTGGTATGCAGTACTTTGGTGGTATGCCTATGAAAAGAAAGCCTAAAGGTAAGAAAGTTAAAAGAAACAAAAAGAAGTAAGCATGGCGGATAAAAAAACAGACGAGGAAAAGCAAAGTGGTTTTTACAACATGGGTAAAGGCGCTAGCTATACAGATAGAACCTCAGGTTTAAATTCTTTAGCAGATGCAATGAACTTGCAAATGCAGAATTACTCTGAACAAATGGCTTTAGCTGCCGCTCAACGTAGGGCCGCTAGGCAAGATAAAAAAGCGGAGAAGCGAGACGAAAAAAAGTATGGAGAAAACCCTGATCAACCTATGGACACTCCTACCGGAGAACAGCAGGGAAAGATAGATGCTAACACTGAGGCTAACAAAAAGCGTACTGAAGATCTTACAAATCCGCCGCCTCCACCAAGTGCAGTAACAATGAAAAGTCCTATAAAGAACTTATATAGTGCTGCTCGTGGATCAACTTACAGTGGTGACATTAAAAAAACTTCGCAAGAACTAAGTGGCATCGTAGCTTTTTCAAATAAAGTAAAGCTAGATATGAAGAAAGCTCTTAATGATAAAATATCAGCAGAGCTCAAAAACTTTGTTCCAGAAGCTATAGATATTCAAGGCTTTGACAACTTTAAAAACGGTAAAAACGCTTGCACTAATTTTGGCATGAACTTAAAACAGCAGCTGGCACAGAAGAAAAATGAGGCGCTAAAGTTAAACCCGTACTCCGAAGAGTATAAGCTTACTATAAAAGACATAAACAATTTAGTAGAGTCTAGTAAAAATTTAACGCTAGAAAAAACTAAGTTATCAAATATGAAAACAGAGTGGGGAGAAACTAGTATAGGTGACTTGTATTCTCAAGGTTCTTCAAAAATGTCTATGAATTATCTAGATCAAGTTCATGGTGGTATGGCGGGTATGACTCTTGATCCTTTTGGCAGAGCTCAATTTATGGTTGCTGTAGTAGATGAAAATGGAGAGTTTGTAACAGAAGTAGTTGACGGTCAACCAAAGCAAATAGAGCAGCTAATGACTATAGACCAAATGATGAGTAACGTTTTTGAAAAAGTCGATGCTAGTGAGGATTACAGAACGCTACAGTCTGAAATAAGAGACAACGTTAGAAATGACATAAGCTTTGACAGAGAAGGTGTTGAAGGTTATTGGGATAAAAAGATAGCACCAAGATGGAAGTCTGGAACTCAAGACGAAGAAATACTTTCTTGGATCTACGATAATCCTGAAGGCGGAACAGAATCTTACTATGACTACTTCGCTAAGACTAACACATTTACAGAAGAGCAGTTAAAAGAAGTTTTTAACTATGACACATCTGATTGGGACCAAATATATCCTGGTACAGATAAAACGCTCAGAGAAGTCATCTATAGCGATCTAGTAGCGTATAACACTAGTATAGTTGAAAACTACTATAGCAAGCAGACTAGAACAGAGGACAAGCACACTAAGGAGAATAACTTTAACGTAGGCGAAGGCTTTGGCGAAACAGACTTTTCACAATACGTTGTAACTAGATAATTTTTTTTAATATGAGTAATACAAGATATAAAGTAGGTGAAACAACTTACGATATACCAGAAAATAAAGTAGACTCTTTTTTACAAGCAAAGCCAAACGCAGTACTTGTTAATGAGGGAAAGCAAAACGCTTCTCAGACACCGGATGCAACTGTGGAGCAAAACACTACGGCATCCGAATTGGAAAACACTTCTTTGGATACAGATCCAACGGAGGTGAAAACTGTTGTTGAACTACCTGAAGTAGAGCCAGTCTTTTTTAAAGACATAGAAATAACAACTGATCAAGTTAGGCAAGATGTAAAGTGGAGCTTCCACGAGCTTGGCGTTATAGGTAATCTTAATAAAAAATACGAAGCGCTACTAAGCAAGGACAAAACAATAGTAAACGTCAACGGCAAAGAAGTACCTAATCCTGAATACTTAGAGTTCACTAGAAGCGATCTTGATTTTGGTGGTGGCAAGAGTATATACATAAGATCTAATCAACTTACCAGTCTGCAAAAAGAAGATATAGTTAAATTTATGCCTGAAGGCTTTGGAAAAGGCGATTTTTTTGGCACTGTAGAAGAGTCAGGCTTAATAAAAATAAAGCTACCTAAAGCAAGCGCTAGTAAAGAGGAGTGGGATAAGGCAACGGCTGCAATGAACGAAGTGATTAAACTGCACTACGAAGGCGTTAAGTCGGCAGGTAGCGCTCCACAGAAAGGATCATCAACTTATTTACCTGAGAAGAATAAAGCAGACATCATTAGCTCGACGCTTGAGTATGAAACTGAAAATATAAAGCTTCGCGAACAAATAAAATATGCTGTTGGGGAAGAAAAAGAAAGACTTGAAGAAGCTTTAAAATATAACGAAGAAAATAAAGACGAATTAGTAGATTATTACAAAAACTACGATAAAGCTTTTGAAAATCACAAGTATAATAAAGGCCAAGTCAAAGATAACCTAGCGGAAGTAGAGCGTATACGAAAAGAGGCCAATAGAAGATACAACGATATGGTGGGTACGGAATACCAGCTAAGCAAGTTTGAAGTTGGAACGTATCAAGAAAGTGGAAGAGAACAATATGTAGACTCCGCTTTAAACGTATACGCGTCTAACTTATCTCCTAATCAATTAGACAAAGTAAACAAAACTTTAGTAGACGAAAAAGCAGTTGAACAGCTAATTACAGAGACAGATATATATGGCCCCACCTTTGGAATGGACTACGAGGCTAGTGGTGAACAAATAGATGTTAGCTTTTTAAATGACGAGCAGAAAATTAAGCTGTTGAGAGGTTTAAACGGAAGAGAGATAGCACAACTAGCCAAGGGCGATTTTAGTGTTGCTATGAAAGAGCAGCAACTAAACACTTCACTTTGGAGTTTGCTAGATGAAAGCAGAAGCCAAATTAACGAAGAGTTTGAAGACGCGTCTGGTCAAGCTAAAGAGCTCACGCAGTTAAAGAGAGATATAGATTTAGAAAGCCAGAACATACAGGAGTTGTCTAACAGTATCAACTCAGAGTTTGAAATACTAAACTCTCAAATGGAAGATGTTCAGTCTATATTAGAAGGTGACACTGATAAGCTCGCGAAGCTCAATGGTACTATAGAGCAAATGAAAGCAAATCCTAGTGGATACACCGATGAACAAAAGCAAAATGCTATTGACGAGTTCAATAGAACATTAGCAAACGTTAATGACGCTCAGGGTGAACTAAACACGTTGAGCGATCAATATGAAAGCATTGAAGAAAGAAATTCCAACCTACAGTCAAGAAGTGACGGTATTAATTCAAAAATAAATCAATTTAATTCAGAGCAAGAAGATTATCTTAAAGAACTAGAGAAGCTAAACAAAAGAGAGTCTGCTTTAGCTTCTACTTACGGTTTTACTATTAGTGGTGAAGTTATTGGCAATAGATTTGAAATAACAGACAAGTATCAAGAGTGGAAAAATAAAAATGTCTCTGGAACTAACTCTGACGGCACACCGTTTAACTCTGGGTTTTTTGGATCTGCTAGAGATCTAGGTAATAGAATAGCGCAAGGATTAGCTATTGAAGTTGTAGACTTGTATGTAGGTACGGGTGTTTGGGGAACAAATCTACTTGGCTCGTTTATGAAAGGTGCAACAGGTATAGGTAGCTATAGCGACAGCGATCAAGTGTATGATAGATACGATCAACTAAACGCTATGTATAAGAACTACGTTTCAGATGCTAGCTTTTTAGCTGTTGCGGACAGTTTAGAAGGTAGCGCTTTTAGTAGCTACAAGCACTCTATGCAAACTATTGGTAACATGCTTCCTTTCACACTTGCATTAATAGGTAGCATGCGAAAAGGTAACTTTTCTAATACCCAAGCAATATACAAGCAGCTTTCTAAGAAAGGCTTTAGCAAAAGAAAGCTTGAAGTATTTAAGACAACCGAAATAGGTTTTAGACTTACAGCTATAGATCAGTATCAAGAGGCTAAAGATCTTGGCTTAAACGATGACCAAGCTTTGGGTTATTCAACTTTTACAGGCTTAGCAATAGGACTTTCTAACTCAGTATTTTCCGGGGAATTTGGCTTTGGCAAGCAGCAAGCTGTTAGAGAAATATTTAAAACGTTTTCAGGTAGCTTAAAACAAGCGGCCACAAAACAAGCTATAAACAAAACAATAAAAGAAGCAACTGTTAACTTGTTCCAGGAGTTTGGTGAAGAAGAAATAGAGCTTATACTAAGTGATGTTGCTAAACACTCTTTTGGTTTAAGCCACGCCGCAGAGTTTACTAATTTTGAAACTCACCAACAAATAGTTGAAGGTACTATATTACTTTCTGGTACGTTAAAAGGTGTTGGCGGTGGTTCAGTTCAAGACTTTAAAAGGTTTAAAAGTGAGGTATACAATGGATTTAAACAGAGATCTGGTGAAGTGATAGAAGATATTAACTCTCAAATAGCAGCTATAGACACTAAAATAGATCAACAAAAAAATCCGCAATACATAGGTCCTAAGTCAGCTGACTTACTAGAGCAAATGAAAAACGAGCTTATTCAAGCTAGAGACTATGGTATGCTAATACAAAACGCTATTAACTTATCACCTGAAAACGTTACAAACGAGCAGCTAGATTTGATAATTCAAAAAAACGAGTTGTTAGCTACTAAGAAAGATACAGATCCAGCTTTTCACGCAATGTTTGATGAAGAGATAAACAAACTAAACGAGCAAATACAAAACTCTGATGTTACAAGTGTTGCTAGGCAAAACTTTGAAAGAACTGTAAGCAATACAGAGAAGATAATAAATGCTATCAATCCTTCTTTAGGAAACAGAAAAATACAGTTTAAGTCTTTTGATGGCGAAAACTCTACGCAAGACATGTACGACTTTTTAGTTGGTGAAACTGGTCTTGATTTAGAAACAGCTGAAGAGACTATAGGTTCTCACGGTGGCGCTTTTGTGGCAGACGGAGTTGAATATATTATTGTAAACAAACCTGTGTCGTTGTCTTCTACTGGAGCCAATGTTGCCGCACATGAGTTGTTACACAAGATGATGTTCATGTCTATGGCAGAGCGTGATAGCAAAGGTAATTTAATTACTGACGAAAACAACCAGCCTGTTATAAACAAAGAAACAGCAATGGCTTTGGCTCAAGGTTTAGGAAGCTACATAATGGGTATAGACGCTACTAAAGTAGAGAACTCTATATTTGCCTCAAGACTAAGAGCTTATCAACAAGCTCCAGCTAGTGTTCAAGCTCAAGAAGTTTTAACTTTATTTTCCGACGCTTTAGCCACTGGTGATATTAAGTTTGAAGAAGGTATATTTGAAAAAATAGGTAAATTTTTAGAAAAAGCTTATCAAGCAATTGGTCTACCTATCAGCACTGGAGATAGTAAAAATCCAGGTGTAAAACTAAAAACAGGTAAAGACGTATTTAACTTCCTAAAAGGCTTTAACGAAAGCATTAAAAAAGGTTCGCTAACAGCTGATCAAAAAGCTATGTTTCTTGAAGGGGCTACAATAGAAGGAGAACTTGCAGACTTGAAGGTTGATGAAGATATAATAGAAGCTTCTACAGCAGAAAGAAAAGAAGAAGGATCTATAATTCTGTCGTCAAAAGAACAAGTTTATCAAAGGGTTGAAGCCATGAAAGACAGGCTTGTAAAAGCTGATACAAAAGAGGTTACTGCTATTGAAATAGCCTACGAATTACAAAACGAGATAGAAAGAAGGATGCAGTTTTTAGAAGGTGTAGATATTTCTGAAATAGCCCTTGAGTTTATGACTTCTGATTCTAATAGAGGTTTGCAAGCTATATTAAAGAAATACGATCCTAATAGAAACGACAGTGTTATGGGCTACTTAAACGGCTTTGTGCCTGGCACTGGTAGAAGCTTAATGGACGTTAGGCTTCAAGAGTTTTATGAAAACGACCCTAGATACGCCAACATAATACAATCAACTAGCGAAGAAGCTGTTGGAAGAAAAGTTGAAAATAGAATAACGGAAGAAACTGTAGAACAACAGCCTGAAAGAAAAACAAAGCTAAAGGTACTAGCAGATCAACTAAATGTAAGCAAGCAGGTAGATGGTGCCGTTGCTAATGCAGATGTAGATGTAACTTCTATATTTAACTTCAAGTCTGTTCCTAATGCTGCGGCTGGAACAGTAGGTGAGTTGATGGGTATATCGCCTGCTAAAATAAAATCTAAAGCAAACTTAACTAAGTCAGAACTTGCTAACGCTCAAAGATTTATCAAGAAAAACGTAGGCGTGCTAATAGGTATGATGCCAGAAGGCTTTGACTCATCAGGTAAAGCTACAGGTGTGCCTAAAACTATGTTAGATGCTTTCTACACTAAAAGAGAGTCAAGAGCTAAAACAAAAGCTGGATTACAGACTCAAGTAAAAAGAGGTAATATAAAAGACTCTGAGTTCTTAGAGATATTTAATATATTCGAAGGTATTCCAGATAGATCAGATAGAAATACATCGGCAAGAGTTATTGCGCTAGCAAACTTAATGGGTAAAGTTATGACTAACCAGTCTATTAGAAAACAAAACCCAAGCGTCGTATCTATTGCAGACGGAATGTCTAAGATAATGTTCTCTAAAGAAATTGATCTAAACAAAACAAAAGATATAGACAAAACTATAGAGTGGGGCACGCAAGGCGGATTTGCATTGCAGCCAAAATCTTATTGGATGAAAGGACTACACGGGTCTGGTGCTAAAAACACTAACATCGAAGAAGATGGTGAGCAAGTATACTTAGATGAAAACAACAACAAAACTTTTAAGAAAACAAAAACAAAACTTAAGCGTTATCCACTGAAAACGGGTGGTTCAATACTTAATAACGATCCAAACTTTAGCGAAAGTACAATTAACCACGTCCCTGCTAGTAAAGGTATTTTTGCAAACGCTCCTCAAAGAGATGCTATATTAAATAAGTACGAAGAAGATGGAGGTAAGTTTTTACCGGCTAGCGAAACGTACCAAGCGGCTTCAGATAGAACAACTGTTTACGGCAAAAAAACAGGTGAGCAAGTAAAAGCTTTAATAAATAAAAATCAAGATAAGTTTAACAAGTCGGAAAAAGGCTTTATAGACTATTGGTTGAACATACAAGAAGACATAGAAAATAATCCAAAAAACGAAAAGTATTGGGCTGCTTTGCTAGAGGTTACTTCTACTAACCAATCGAGCTTCATGAGGGTTGGATCTAGACTTATAGGCTACAATACCCTTGGTTTAGAGAATCGTGAAGAGCACATGTCTCCTGCTAGTGATTTTGCTAAATATCTATTTCAAATGGCGAAAGATGGGTTATTAACGCGTAGGCAAATGAAGCAGGCAATGAAGTCTTATACTCAAATATCTCTACCGTTGATATATGATGAAATGCTAAAAGGTGTAGATGTTGATGGTAAGCCTTTTGATTACACAAAGGTTCTACCTAAAGAGTTTGCAGGCCTACCTGTTAAGCTTCAAATACTACAAGGTATGATACCTAATTGGGTGAGGTATATAAATCCTAATGTTAATGCTATGCCTTACACTTTAAACGGCAAGCAATACTATGGCATGAATCCTAATGTGCTAATGTTAGGCGATGGTAGAAACTTAGCTCAAACGTACGGCTTAGGAGTAGACTCTTCTTTAGAAATGAATCAAGATGTTATATCTGTTCAGCAAGAACTTTTGTTTAAAGTATTCATGAACAATATTACGAAAGCAGAAGCTGTCTCTGAACTAAACAACTACGTTAACAGTATGATTCCCGCTGCGTCAACTATAGCAATGTTTAGTAAAAACATCGATGCTAACAAAGCTAATGTAAACCCTAATGGTATTACTATTCTAGACTTTGATGACACATTAGCTACCACTAAATCTAACATACTTTACACGGCTCCTGACGGAACTAAAGGAAAACTTAACGCAGAAGAGTTTGCTAAGAAAGGTGCTGATCTATTAGGGCAAGGATACGTTTATGACTTCTCTGAGTTTAACAAAGTAGTTAGAGGTAAAACAGCTCCTCTATTTAACAAAGCTTTAAAGCTAGCTGGAAAATTTGGTACAGACAACATGTTTGTTTTAACAGCTAGACCAGCAGAAGCCGCTTTAGCTATATCTCAATTTTTAAAAGCAAACGGCTTAGATATACCTTTAAAAAATATAACTGGCTTAGGTAACTCTACGGCAGAAGCAAAAGCGTTATGGGTTGCTGGTAAGTTCTCTGAAGGCTACAACGACTTTTACTTCGCTGATGATGCTATTCAAAATGTTAAGGCTGTAGATAATATACTAGAGCAGTTTGATGTAAAAAGAAAAGTACAACAAGCTAAAATTAACTTTAGTAAAGATCTTGATCCTAAGTTTAATCAAATGTTAGAGCGTAGTGCCGGCATTGGTGCTCAAAAGATATTCTCAAGAGTTGAGGCTGCTAAAAGAGGTAAGAACAAAGGTAGGTTCACTTTCTTTGTACCACCATCTGCTGAAGACTTTACTGGACTACTTAGATACTTTGCTGGCACAGGAAAACAAGGTGATGCTGACATACAGTTTTTTAACGAAGCTTTAATAAAGCCTTTTGCTAGAGCTGATAGAGCTATGGGTCAAATGAAACAAGCCATAAGAGATGATTATAGCGCTTTAAGAAAAAAGTTTCCTGATGTTAAGAAGAAGTTAGGCAAGTTGATAGAAGGAACTACTTTTACAAACGACATGGCTGTACGAGCTTACTTATTTGACAAGGCTGGATATGAAGTACCTGGTCTTTCAAAACAAGGTAAAGCTAAGCTAATTAATACTGTCAAAGGAGATCCTGAGATGAGAGCTTTTGCTGATGCACTAGGTATAATATCTAAGCAAAAAGATGGCTACTTAAAACCAAGTGAACACTGGAATACAGAAAACATAGCTTTAGATTTACAGAATGCTACAAACAAAGTAGGTAGAAAGCAGTTTCTACAGGAGTGGGTTCAGAATAAAGAAATTGTATTTTCTCCTGAAAACATGAACAAGATAGAAGCTGTGTATGGTACGCAGTTTAAAGAAGCTTTAGAAGACGTATTATTTCGTATGGAAAACGGAACTAATAGATCTTCTGGCAAAACTTACGGCCAAGGCTGGACTAACTGGGTTAATAACTCCGTTGGTGCGATTATGTTCTTTAATGCAAGATCTGCCGTACTACAAACCTTATCTACGGTTAACTTCATAAACTTTGAAGACAACAATATATTTGCCGCTGGTAAAGCTTTTGCTAATCAAAAACAATACTGGGCTGACTTTAGCTTCTTGTTTAACTCTGACTTCTTGAAAAACAGAAGAGCTGGATTAGCAACTAATGTAAACGAAGCTGAACTCGCAAGTGCTGTTGCTGGTGCGACCAACAAGGCTAGAGCTGCTTTAGGTTATTTACTTAAGATAGGTTTTACACCTACACAAATTGCAGATAGCTTTGCTATTGCTTCAGGTGGCGCTACGTACTATAGAAACAAAATTAAAACATACCTAAAGTCAGGGTTGTCTCAAGAGCAGGCAGAGACTAGAGCTATGCTTGATTTTCAAGAAATAGCTGAAGAAACTCAACAGTCTGCTAGACCAGATCGTATATCTCAACAGCAAGCTTCTCCACTAGGTAGAATTATACTAGCATTTGCTAACACACCTATGCAATACAACAGGCTTATTAAAAAAGCAGCTGGAGATCTTGTAAACAAAAGAGGTGACTGGAGGTCGAATGTATCTAGAATACTTTACTACGGAGCTATTCAAAACTTCATATTTGCATCTTTGCAAAATGCTTTATTTGCTTTAACGTTTGACGACGATGATGAAGAGCTAACAGAGTCTCAACAGGCTGCTAGAGATAAAAAAGAAGAAACTAAAAACTTTAGAATACTAAACAGTATGTTTGATTCTTTAGCTAGAGGATCTGGTATTTACGGAGCGGCTCTAGCTACTGTTAAAAATGCTATATTTGAATTTTACGAGCAAGAAGATAAAGGTTACAGAGCAGACTACAATCAAGTTGTTATTGAGTTATTAAACGTTTCTCCTACAATAGGCTCTAAAGTTAGAAAACTAGCTAGCTCTGGCTACACGCGTAAGTCTAAAAAAGACGTAATGCAAGAAATGTCCATGTTAGACTACGACAACCCAGCTTGGCAGGCTATAGGTAATGTAGTAGAAGCTACTACAAATATACCAATGGCTAGAGCCATAAGAAAAGCAGATAATCTTAGAGAAGCTTATAATCAAGAAAACTCAGCAATGCAAAGAACTTTTTTAGGTCTTGGCTGGAGTGCTTGGGATTTAGACGTTGGTACTGAAGTTGTTAAAAACGAAGGCAAAAAAAACGAGTACGTTATTAGGTTGGACACCAAGCGTATGAATCAGGAAAAAGTAAGAGAAAAGCAAAAGGAAAACGTTAAAAAAGAAAAGAAAGCTAGCAAGCAAAGATGCACAGGCTTGACTTCTAACATGAGTAGGTGCAAAAACATGGTTGTTAAACCTAAAACAAGATGTCACTTTCACGATTAGCGTGTAATAATTACTACTATGAAGTATAAGATTTTATTACTACTATTCTGCATTAGCCTCACGGCTAGTGCTCAGCTAAAAAAAGCTTTTAAGTTTTCTACTTTTTACGTAGCTGCCAACGGTGGAACTTCTATTGCGGAGCAAGATGTTTACTCTATAAACGGTAGCACCTTAGTGTATGAT
>Ga0209815_1002437_pt1 | contig 11314 bp, 23 predicted proteins | sample CoawatmetaG00DNA_FD_187507 | JGI IMG/M metagenome (GOLD analysis project Ga0209815, IMG submission 187507) | Marine microbial communities from the West Antarctic Peninsula - Coastal water metaG002-DNA (SPAdes) (version 2) | ecosystem: Environmental > Aquatic > Marine > Coastal ...
TAGTATTCTGGATACTCAAAAGGCTTATACGCTACGCGCTCATCGAACAGTCCCATTATTTATAAACGGTTAAGGCTAGATCAACAAAAGGTATGTATAGCACATACGTAGTTTGTTCTGATTCAGCATATGTTCTCATACCTAGGCATATACCTGGATAAGTTCCTAGCTCTAGGATCCAAGCTCCTTTGTCTTCATCTTTTTTAAAATTCATATAATTCCATGTTTTTTTTGTAATTCAACTATATCTTTATATTTGATTTTTCCTTTAACCTCCCAGCTCCATTTAACAAACTTGTCTATCTGGCGCTCAGCGTATTTCTGTCTTGCTATTTTTTTTGCTTGGAAAGGATTAACCTTACTGTCTCTTGGCATTCTAATTGATTTTGAGGTTTATAAATAGTATATCCCGGAAATTGATTAGTTACTAATTGTTTAAATAGTTTCCATCGCATAGGAAATGATTCATTAGCTCTACCTTTTGTTTCAATTATAAAATCTTCACCTATAAAGTCTGGAGTATATTTAATAGGTAAAATTCTTTTCTCACCTCTATTTTTATAATCTCCTTTACCATTAGCTTGTCTTTCATAGACTTGATTCTCAAAATGAAAACCATTTAATAAAACAAAGGTTTCTCCTTCATATTTGCTTTTTATGCCCGCTTCTTTCATAGCTACGTACATATGCTTTTCAAGTCCTGAAGCAAAGTCGATATTATCATATGATACCTTCTTTGCTCTAACTGGACCTCGCTTGCCGCTTTTTCTTTTAAAAGGTTTTCGCATCTTTTACTTCTAAGTCTGTTAAGTTGACTAAATGCTCTGTGAAATCTTCTGTGTAAACTTCTTTAGCTTTTTGTAAATACAATACAGCATCCATAAGTTCTTCTTGTAAATGATTAAGCCATTCAAACATTGCAGATGGATCTTGCTCAAGAGTTACGCCATACTTTTTATAGCCTACGTCAGATCTTGATACAAACTTTGTTACAACTCTTTCTACAACTGGGTCTCTAAATTCTATTTGTTTTGTTTTCATTATAGTGTTTGTTTTACAAAGGTTCCATTAATCATATTACCCTTGCGATTTTTAATTACATCATAAGCAGATGCTACGCAGTCTTCTATTCTAAGTTTTTCTAATGCTGCTAAGTTAGTCAAAACTACTGTAATATCCCCTATAGCATCAATAATTTCTGCTTTATCATTTTTAAGTAATGCTTCAGCAAGCTCGCCTGTTTCTTCAATCAATTTTAAATATTGAGTTTTAGAATCACCAGACTTATATATACCTTTAGCTTTAGCCCATATACGTATAGAATCATAAATAGTTTCACCCGAAATTTGTTCATTAGTAGAGGTGTCGGTAGTGACAACTCCATTTACAAATGAGGCAAAAGATTTATTGTATATATAACATCTTTCACTATTAAACATAGATGTTTTTGCGTTTTTAATTATCCAAGGAATAGTTTTATTATCTAAAATAAACTCTCCGTGATCTGTTTCCCAGTTCATTCCTATATGATCCATTAGATTACCTTTTAACTTGTTTAATGGTACTGGAAATGTAGTTGTTTGTTCTGTTGAATTTAATTTCATTTTATTGTTTTTTTTATTGATTAAGTTTCTATATGATTGTCTATCAACCTTATAACCATGAGCTTTTTGTAGCTGTATCTCCATGTTCGATACATAATCTATATCTTCGCTTTCAAGTAGAACTTCATACTCGTCTTTAGCATATCCTTGCTGCTTGGTAACTCTTGTATAAAGATTACGTGTAACTCCAATTTTTTTACCTGGAATGTGATAAATATAATACATAGTTTTCATTATTTTCCAACACTTAATTCTGCTTTAATTGCAGCATAAGGATTGTAGTTATTTAATTTGATTTGATTCTTTTCAGGAATTATTAATGCTCCTCTTGCGTCCATCTTAAGGCTTAACTTAATTCCCTCTTCTAATTCTAATTTAGGTAGCGCTCTGTTTGCTCTTTTTAAATATACAGCAGCTTGCTCTAAGTGATTATTATATAAATGACAATCACCTAATTGTCCTATTAATTCGCCTGGTTTATATCCAGAACCTTTAGCTAGCATTTCTAATAACAATCCGTACATTGCTATATCATAAGGTAATCCTAAAAATACATCGACTGATCTTTGTTGCCACATTAAATCTAGCTTACCATTATTTATATAAACTTGAAAAGCGTAATGACAAGGAGGCAAAGCCATATCTTTCATCTCGTGTGGAGCCCATGCGCTTACCACCATTCGTCTTGATTGAGGATCGAGCTTAATGCTATACACAAGATCATGAAGCTGATCTACGCCTTCGAAATCGCGCCATTGTTTTCCATACACTGGGCCTAATGTTTCATCAGTTCTACCTGAGCGTTCATAATCTGGTCTCCAATACTTAACTCCATTATCTTCTAAGTATTTAAGATCTGTTCTACCATTTAATATCCAAAGCAATTCTGTTCTTGCTGCATTAAAAGAAACTTTTTTACCAGTTAATAAGGGGAACCCGTCAGACATCTGGTGTCGTATAGTTCTTCCGAAGATAGATCGCGTCCCAGTGCCTGTTCGGTCCTCCTTATCCATTCCACTGTTGAGTATTTGTGATAGTAATCCTCTGTATTCATTTTCTATGTTTTTCATAATAATATTTACAATATTCAAATATTTTCTGCCATATGACAGTCTTCTCGTAACTTTCGGGACTTTGATTTGTCGATCCCTTGTTTTTAATGACAACATACCATTCAGTGGTAGACTTTGCTTTAGGGGCTATAGCTATTCCATTAGTTACACACCATCTATAAGCTTCCCAGTCTTTAGTATCGTATCCAGTTGTACCCATATCGATAGAACCTTTACGCTTATTATTTGTGCCGCTACCCATTTATTCCCATGGCATTTTTTCACCACTAACATTTACTTGCTCGTGAGGTATAAAACAACCTGACTTCGGTTCCCATTTAAAATGTGCTTCAGCTTGGTTAGTACCTAAGTTTTGAAACTTAACTTTTAATACTTTAGCTTTAACAGTATTATCATCATAATTTCTGTGAACTAATATTCCGTGATAAGATGCATCATACCATTCACCACCACCTTTAATAGAATACATTGTAGGTTCTTCAATTTGACCGCTTTGATTTTTATACATCTTAGTTGGATGAGCAACAATAAATACTAGAACATCATACTTTTTAGCGAAGATTTCAATCTTCATTAAGTATTCCATAGTATATCTATTAACATCCTCAGTCTTACAATCTACATCTCTTACTTTATTAAATGGATCAATGACTAAACATTTAATACCTTTACGTTTAACTAGCTCAGCTCCTTTACGAAGAACAGATTCTAGAGTATAACGTTCCATATCAATGTGAAAGTAATTACTATTACAATGATCTGCTACTTGATTCCATCTTTCTCCGCCGATGTCTTCTCTTGTTGGCATACCTTGCCAAGTCTTACGCATTAGCTTATGAGCATGTAAATAAGTTGGTTGATTCTCCGGCGACGCAAACGCTGTTTTCCATCCGTAGTTATTATTATATCCGATAACCATTTGATCGACGAAATCGCTTTTACCGGAACTTGGAATACCAGTAACAGTAATGAATTGACCAGTATATGTTGAAAAGATATCGTCAAAATTTTGAAGGCCAACTTGGAATCCTGGCTTAAAGCCGTTACGAACAAAGTCGGTAACTTCATCTTCAACATCCCTGAACGTTGTAACATTCTCAAGCGGTACTGGTCGTGCCCCTTTAATACGCTCTGATAGTTTTTGTTTTCCATATTTCTGTAAGTATTCATTTGCATCTTTGCAGTCTTCAAACGAAGCTAAGAAACAAACTTCAGAACCTAGTCTTCTAACTAGCTCAGATTGAAGTGCTTGGCCTGCTTCATCAGAATCACACGCTAATATTATTTTATTTTTATCTTCAAAATAATCTATACAAGAATCTAGATACTCAAGGTTATTGCTATTAAGTGTAGCTCCATTAGGAACTGATATAGCGTTTGATATTCCAGCTTCGTGTAGTGCTAACACATCCATTTCACCTTCTACTATAACACAATCTTCATATCCTATTATACTATTTATATTATAGAATACTTTTTCAGCACCCTTAAATAGTTTAAAATTCTTTCTTCCATCGCGATACTTAATATTAATAAGTTGATCACCCATGAAATAATTAAACTTTATTACGTTCTCGGTTTTACCGGTCTGTGGCATATACTCAGGTCCCTCGCTAATCTTAAGATCTTTGAGGGTTTGCTGAGATATTCCTCTAGTTTGAAACCAGTCTTCAACTTTGGTGCTTACATCGTGTATAGCAACAAGAGCGGTAGGTCTAGTATAGACTTTTTCACTTGCGCCTTTACGCTGATAAGTATGCAGTTGAAATGACGTGTGACAATTGTGACAAGTACCGAGACCACGTTCCCAGTCGTAAGAAGCACACTTTGCTTTTACATTTTTGGGTTTTCTATCAGGAGAACAGTTAGGGCATATACCCTGTTTCTTTCCTTCTTCAAGCTTATGTTGATTGAATTCATCAATCTCAAATCCATTGATCTCTGTTGTCTGCATTTAATTTAATTTAATTATTATTCTCCGTCTAAGCATTCGGGACATATATCGCAATAATCAAAGTCACACTTAGTCATGACTTCACCACACATTTCACATTGATCCACTAAAAAGGTAAATCATCTGCAGGCATTGGGGCTGGTGCTGCTGCTTGTGGTTGATCAGTTCTTGGCGCTGCAGAAACATTATCTCCGTTAGTCCATACTACTTTTACATTTCCAAGATAAACCTTAGCTACTTTAGCTTCACGCTCTTCTTTTGATTGTTCTACAACTACAGGTCCTTGATTACCAAACTGGTCAACTTCATCGTTGATTGTAATTGTGATAGGTAAATACTTACCCTTCTTTCCTACATAGATCTTTTCTTTAGGAATTTCATTTAAATTGATACTTGCTTTAATAATACTTGCCATAATTTTTATTGTTAATTGTTATACATTTAGATTATCTGTACTCTGTCGTAATACGTTTGTAAATTACAAAGTCTGATTAATAAAATAATTTTGTGGATTAAAATCCGGGTTTTCGTAAAACAGTTTATATGCTTCACATGCTCTTTCAACTTTGTCTTTGCCCTTGGCATAGAATTCGTCTGAACAATCATATATACCTATTTGATTTGTTGATTTGTCTATAGCTATAAACACTAACTCATAACCAAATAATTCACGGTATACGTAAGCTTGACTATTATAATTATACTTCTGCGCTGAATAACGGAATTTTGTTATGTCTGCTGTTGTTTTTAAATCAACAACCAGCTTCTGATCGTGATTTATTATATCAGCTTTACCTTTCCAAAGTTTTCCATTTATTTCTGCAATACCAGGTACTTCATATTCTACATTCTCACCTTGTATTAAGTCTAAGCAAATTTCGTTAGACATCATAGTGTCTATCATTACTTCTAACTTATCTACTTCGGATTGTAGTAAACACATTTCACCACCTGATATTTCTTTATATGCTTTAGTATTTCTAGTACTAGCTTCTACTATTCTATACTTCTTAAGCTTTTCTGGCTCAAGAATAGCGGTATGAAAATAGCCACCTACTAAAAATGCAGGTATTTGCTTTTGAGCATCTCTTAAAGACAAAGGGTTATTTAATAGCTTAGAGATATCTGAGTTACTTAGAAATTGCTTTCCAAATTCACCATAATAGTGTTCATCTATCTTAAGCTTTTCTAGCTCTTCTTTTCTTGTCATAATGTTTTTAAAGTTTCAGCAGGAATAGTATATTTGCTTTTTATTGCATCCAGCTTACCCCCTGCTTTTAAGTAGTCTTTTGCTTTTGTTAATGCTTCGCCTTGAAGCGTTGGTTTATTTAGTGCATCACTGTCTTGAGTGTCATCAATTAGAAATAAATTCCCAAGAGCATATTTTTTTCCATAAGATGAAGCACTACCGAATTTCTGCGGCATTTGCATACCTTTTTGAGCTAAGTCGATTCCGACGATCGAAGTTGCGTGTATAGCATTTTCGCCATCAGATATAGTGGCCTTAGACTCTAGAATAGGAAAGTCTTGATTAGACTCTATTAATCTTTCGCTAATTATTACTGATACTCCTAACTCTAATAGATAAGGTTTTGTTGCTTCAAGAATGTCCTCGGCAGATCTAAAGTTATACTTGCCGAAGCTGTTAAATCTACTTTTTTTCGATTTGAACTTTGTCTGGACTGTAGCCAGCTTTTCATTTAATTTCATATTGGTATTTGGTTTTGGTTTATTAAATTATCTGCACTCTGTCGTAGTACGTTTGTAAAATTGTTTATTCTATAGGTAATCTATTACTTGGTCTGGATCGGTATTAGCTATCAATTTATCTATAGCTTCTTTTTTTATTTGTGATACTCTTACATTAGCGGTATCCATACTCATGTTTAATTTAGAGGCAATGTTTTTTGCTGACATTTTATCGCAATCTAAACCGTATGAGTATCTTAATACTTCATATTGTGATTCAGTTAAATATTCTCTCATTAAACCTAATAGGTATGCGTTCATTAATCCTATATTATAAGGAGTAGAGTTGTCTTCTATTTGGTATACAGGGTTTTCATCATCATTATTAGTATCATCATAGCTTGAGAATACACTATTAAAAAATAGAGAAACCATTTTGTTATCTTCTGGATTCTTTCTTATTTGATTTAGTTTATGTTCTGGTATCTTTACATCTCCTCTATTAATATCTATAGCTCTTCGTATGGCTCCTTTAATTCTTTTACTTAAGAATGATTTTAAAGTTTTTTCAACATCCTCAGAATCCATTAATTGATCCCAATCTAATCTGTCTACAGCTCTAACTAATCCAGCATTACCTTCTTGGATTAGATCATTAATACTTAATACTCCTGATGCTTGTTGTGATGTTGCAAATTTACGAGCTAAGTTTTCTACCAACGGCATAAACTTTATTATTAGTTCATCTCTTGTGTAGTGACTGTACGCTTCTTTATCTGTCGGCATAGACGCTTTTAAATCCTCTTTATATCTTATATAATTTTGGATGTTGTATTTTTTCATAGCTGTCTATTTAGTAGTTCTTTTTCTTTCTTAAGTTCATTACCCATGTTTCTGTATATTGTTCTTGTCGAGCAACCTAAGTAATTTGCTAATTTACTTATGGTTATTTTTTCTTTACTGTTTACTATTATCATAGCATCGTAAATCTCGGACTCAGAGATCTTGTTTCTACCTACCATCTTGCCGACAATAGACAACTTCTGTCTCATGTCTAATCCAGTAAAATCTTTAAATATTATTTTACGTAATTTATTAGGAGGAGCTTTGTCTAGATCCATAAGGGATACATCGTATACCATGCTTTCTAGTAATCTCTCTGAAACATTAAAGGTAGTAAAATTATTTCTATTATCACATATGTATTCCGCTATTTTTTTAAAGCCTTCTTGTGTCATGCTAGAATTCAAGTACCATAATACATACAGATGCCATTTAAGACTCTTATAAGTCGTGATTTTAGCCTTAGAGCCGAAGAGTGTATAGCATTCGTATGTGCCATTCTCATAAAAGTATCCCCAATCAAAAGTCTCTGTAGGCTGATCAGAGACCGGGTTTCTTTTATATGTAACTCTATGTCGATGCAGGTAATCCATTCTTCTTTCTTTCTGTGACATTAGCCTCTTACTATTTATTAATACTAGCTAGTGTCGCACTATTAGTATAAGATTAATTTTAGTCTTCTGTTATATTTCTTAAAAAGCTTTGCTTTATTTTGTAGTTTTGCTTTGCAAATAATTATATTTTTGTTTTCCTGAAATTCAGCTGAGATAACATCTCTTACAATACTACTATGTAATTCAGCTAATGTACTGGTTAACAACTCTATATGCTGCTTTTTTCTTTTGCTATCAAAGTTCATATTTGTTTCTAAGGTTTATTATTTTTTGATTAATTTTTTCTGCTTTATCATACTCTTCATTTTCTACGTGCTTTTTAAGTGCTTTTTCAAGCTTATATATTTCTTCTTCTATAAAGTCTGTTTCGCTCATAGATCCTAGAGTTATATCGTCTTGTCCTTCAAGCATATTTTCTAGATCTTTTTTGAATTCTTCGTCGTGTAGTTTTTGTTTTTTTATAATTAAATCTACTACAGCTTCGGCTATTTTTTGTATATCTTTATCAGTCATTAAGGTCTCATTATTACTTGTTCATTCTTATTTCTTACAGTGTGCTTTTCATTTTCATAATAATTCCAGTAAGCTGCAACGGAATCACCTTCAACTTTATATTCATCAGGCATACATTGAGGAGGTTGAGCAAAAGGTTGATTGCTGATCGCTTTAGGGAATGTGTATAGCACATCACGACATTTACTTATTGTTAGATGCTGTCTGCCATATCGTTTAGTATACTCTTTGCCTAGAGCTAACATATGCTCGTAAGCCCAGAAGTAATTTTCAGCAGAAGCACGTACCCACACAGCAGACGGATGATTTTTATGTGTTGCTTTATAAGGTACATCAGCTTTTTCTTCATCTAATATGATGTGAGCAGTGCATAGTAATTGTGCAGTTTCAAGGATCATTTTTACTACATGCTTATTATATTGCACTTGTGCAGCTTTTTTAGGACAGTTAGATAGGTAGAATATATTCATTAGTCTATTTTATTATAAGTGAATTTTTTAAATACATAACTATTAAGGAATTTGCCCTTAGATGGTGCTTCAAATAAGCCACGCCAATAGAAGCTTGGTACTTTTTTGTATACATATATACTTTCGTTGTTAAAGTATACAGTCATTTCTTCCATTCTTAAGTTGTATTCAGCGCTGTATATAGCGGTAGAGTCAACCATTACTGTTTCAATCTTGTTATTCATGCTAGTTATATTTAGTTTATTATATTATCGCGTAAGGCCGTATTACGTTTGTAAATCATTAATGGAATACTAAGCCTACTTTGTTTGTTTTATTGAACCACTTTGTTGCATACAGATCAACCTTACTCGCATTAGCGTAGCCAGCTAACTCAAGCTCAGCTTCGCTTTTAAAAATACGAGTGTGGCGATCGTGTATAGCATTTATATGGTGCTTCTGCTTGCCGCTATCGCTAAATATTACGTCAAAGTTACTAGGCAAATTAGCTTTCTTAAGTAACAACACCGAGTTAGTGTAACTATAGAACTTAACTTCTGGAAACAATAACGCTATCTCAATCCATTTATTTAGGTATGCTTTGGAATAATAATCGCCGCTATCATGAACCCGTACGAAGTCAGGTTTTTTCTTAACTATTTCGTTGTACATTGCACCTACAAATTTATCTGTCTTAGATAACTCATAACGCTTTTCGAATGCAGGCTGGACGTTACTCCATATATAAGCACCTTTACGAGCATAACAAAATTTCACACAAGCATCAGCGAATGGACATGTTATTTTACCACTAGCAGATTTATATGCTGGGATACCGAAGTTAAACACTCTTACGCCAAGGGCTTTACTTGTGGATTTTAATTTGCTATTTTGAGTTAGTAAGTTCATAGTTTATAGTTTAATAATAATCATAGTATATTTCTAGTACATCACTTTGTTCTTGATCTGTTAATTCCGTAAAGCACTTCTGGTATTTGCTATCAGCAATCTTCATTAGTGAAGTATGGTAATTACTCATTGTCTTCAAAGTTGAATAATAATTCTACAGAGTCTGCTATTTCTTCAGCTAAACTATCAGTTTGATTCCATTCTATATCGTCAAGACAAACTCTTCCGTCGTAATCTAAAGAAAAAGATGCATCATAGCCATCAACATCGCAGAAGTCAGTGGCTCTAAGAGCATTCTCAACAGCGTTGGCAATTAGTTCTTTCATTTCATGCTTTAGCTTCGGTTTATTTCGTTGCTCTAGCTCTCTTTTAGCTATTGCAAGAGCATCTACAAGTTCTTGGACTGTAGCTTTAGTAGTTATTAATTTGTTTTCAGTGTCTTCAATTCTTTCTTCTAAAAGTGTTTTCATAATATAGTTTATTTATTTGATTTTTCTATTTGTTCTGCAATGTAATTCCAGATTTTTTGTTCTTTTAATGTACCGATATATATATCAGTTAGTTGTTCCATAGTTAATTTACCTGTGAGCTGGTACTTAACTTCATGCCTAAGTCGATCGATATCGAACTGTAGTATAGCTAGCTTAGCGAAAACTTTGTCACTCGCAAGATCGTGTATAGCATTCATTATACACATCCATTACATTCAGTAAATAGATCTTCGCCAAACTTCCAGTTCCATGCGCTGCGATCATAGCTTTCTATGTCAGCGAACGTGAATATACTACTTATCTGACTGATAGTAAGGTCAGTATAGAATACTTGTTGTGATAGACTGAATTCTATATTAGTTATTATTTCTGGATAGCGTGTTCTAGAATTTTCTAAGCCTTGTCTTACATTTGGTTTAAGACGTTTTAGTAGATTTGTTCTCATAGTTATATTGTTTTAGTTACATTTATATTATCGTTTCGCTGTCGTATTACGCTTGTAAAAGTCTTTCTAGGTATTTCACCGCACGCTAAGTCTGACTTTATTAATTCGTAAAGTTCCATATCAACATGCATAAAAACATTATCTATACCGTGTATAACAGTTGAATGGTCTCTACCTACGTGTCTGCCTATTGAATAGAGTGTTTGATGTGTAACTTCTCTACTTATTTTATAGTATAGTGCTCGGCCATCGGCGTGCTCTCTGTTTCGTAGAGTTGACTTCAAATCTATTTGTAGTCGGTATTCTACTGCCTCGCTAATTTCTTGTAATGTCATTAGTCTTGATCTTTTTTAAGTGTCATATCATTTACCTTAGCGATTAGTTCTTTGCCTATTAGTTCGAAATAACCTGGAGCAAATATAGGACGTTTACCTTGGTCCAATAACTCTTGTATTTCTTGTTCTGATTCTTCGATAGCGTGCTTCAACGCTGTTTGTATAAAATACTTTTCAAATCCGTTAAATTTCTTCATAGTTATTTAGTTTTATATTTTTAGTAGACAGCGAGGAATCGAACCTCATACTCGTCAGTAGTACCTTCGCATTGATCGGCTCGTAAAAACGTTTACCGACTCAAGTGCTACTCCTATACCTGTCTTTCAGTGACTCTGCATTAGACGTCACTCACCCATTTATATGCCTCTATCGAGATTGTCATTAGCCATCGCTAA
>Ga0209815_1002438_pt1 | contig 11313 bp, 19 predicted proteins | sample CoawatmetaG00DNA_FD_187507 | JGI IMG/M metagenome (GOLD analysis project Ga0209815, IMG submission 187507) | Marine microbial communities from the West Antarctic Peninsula - Coastal water metaG002-DNA (SPAdes) (version 2) | ecosystem: Environmental > Aquatic > Marine > Coastal ...
ACTTTAAAGTATTGGGATAATATCATGACTGACTATTTAAAAACTGCCAACGAAGCACTAAAGAGCCTAGAAAATGGCACTAACAAGATTGAAAAGCTAAAAGCAGACTTTGTATCCTTTCAAGATACTTTGTTAGAATCTGCACAGGAAGCAGAAGAACAAGGTGTTAACTTTCATAAGTTCAAGCGTGAATTATGCGCCGCAAATGGTCTGGCTTATCAGTATTATAATGAAAATACAGACAGTATGGTCCCTGTTTTAGGTAAAGAAGCCCACCAGTCATTCAAAAACGTTATGACTGCATTAAAGAATGGTTTTAATCACCTTGATGGTAGTCTAAAAGACTATGGTTCATATAAAGAGATGGTCGAAAGAAGCAAGCCAGTTGATTTATATAATGATGTTAAGCTTGCACAATCCAGAATCCTTAAAGCTCTTAAGAAGTCTGATAATAAAATGACTACTGAGGTATATCAAAGTGCTCTAGAAAACCTTGCTAATGAACTAGAAAACGAGCTATTAAAAGCAGCCTAAACAACCACTACCCCAGACGCTACAGTCCTGCATAGAAGTATGCAGGGCTTTAGTGCGTCTTAATTATACATCATATCAAATACTTTAAAGTACTGGAAAGGTAAAGATTATGTCACACAGTGATAAGATTAGTTTTTTAATTGAACGTGGCTATTCATGGAGCCTATGTGGTAGCTTTCTTAAACGTAAAGCTAACGGTATAGATGGTTGGAGCTACCAAGTTAATGCTTTTACTCTTGACGCGAGAACTACAATGGATAATTTTGGTAGAGAACGTGATTCCCTTACTATTGACTGGAGCTAGTGTAATGTTAGCAGTAAAACGTGACAATGATAGGCGATGGCGAGTGCTTCACAACTATCAAAGGGTAGGCACTATCACAAAGGTTGCCGACTGGTATCGGGTATCTATGTGTAATGGTAGGGTTGTGTTCACTGATGCATGGGAGCAAGGTGTTGACTTGTTCTTTGAGTATAATTGGTCTAGTTATATAGGTCCAAGGGTAGACAATGTATCTTATATAAAGTATGAGAAGCACGATGCTGATGCGCATCATTGTAAACGTTGGGGAGATAGGTAATGGAAACATTTATTAAAGACGCTATTGAGAGTACAACCAAAGGGTGGGAATGTGCTATCGTAGATAGTAAACAAGAAGGCTTTGAAGTTGATAGAGCTATCCAATCTTTTAATCAAGACCTGCCTAGTAATGACTTTCAAGAAGGGTACTTACAATCTTTGTTATATATGAGGGAGACATGTGATGCTTAACGTACTACTGACTGTTGTGTGGCTGGGTACAGCGGGACAACCTCCAGAAATTGTCGAGTTCTATACTGATAGTATGGAGTACTGTGATCTTTTATCTAAGCAGATACTTGCAGGTGATGGTGCTGTTTATGCTTCATGTCAATATAAATATATAAAAGGAGTTAAGTAATGACTATGTTAGTAACAGGATATAAATCTAAGAAAGAACTAAAAGAAAGTATAGGTAAACCTTTATGCTATGAAGAAACATCTATGTTTGGTTTAGAGTATAAAGAAACAGGAAGCTTTGTAGTAGCACATAGACCATACATTACTGGCTTATCTGGACGAGAGTTCTTTGCTACAGTAACTATGGAAAACAATTTAATATCAAAGGTTAAGTAACATGACTATGTCAGTAAACGACTCGATGTACCATTGGTTGTCAGGTGATGAGGTAAAAGACCCTGCTCATGCAAACTATAGGGGCTTGGATACTTGTGACATATGTCTGAAGCAGACTAATGGTACATATATACATGCAACTAGCAAACATACATGCATGGTAATACCTGTCATGTTCTTGTGTGATGAGCATAACTGGAGAGTTATAAGTTATGTTTAAGTACTTGTTAAGTATACTTAAGTACAAGAGTGTGTCTTTAAATAGAGACATACTATTAATTCATAGATATAGGAGACTATAAATGTTAAAGAAACTATTAGTTGTTGCCTCACTAGTGTCACTCACTGCATGTGGGAAAGGTATATACACTCAAGGAGAGGAAGCGTATGAGTATGTCGGATGCAATAGGGTTGTACAAAGTCCAGTGAAGACAGGTGAACGTGCCTTCATGGGCTTCATAGACCTGAAGGCAGGTGACTATGTACTCTTTAAAAGAGTTGACAATAACGGGAACGTTGGTACTGTAGTAACATCTGTCCCTTGCTAGAAAGGATTAAAGAAATGGATAAAGAAATTGACTGGGAAACACTTGATGATCTTACATATACTTATGTAGAAGATGAGCTATCATCTTTTGTTGATGAGGCTATTGCCTATGCAGAGTATGAGCTTGGCGTAGATACAGATGGTGAGTTAAAAGAACAGGTATGGCAATCTATACTTGAAATTGTTCAAGAAAGAATTACAAATAGGAGAGCATGATGGGTGTCTTAGAAATTTTAAATCTTATAAACTTATTGATAGGTGTAGTATAATGGGTAAGATGAAGCAACTATGGATGGACTTTAATGAACAGGTAATAAGTGAAGGTGAATACAAAGATGATCATGACATATATGTTGAGGCAAAAAGCAGGATGGAAGACTATCTTAGTGACCTTAGCAACCACATAAAAGAGGAGAGATATTATGAAGATAAGAAATGAGGACAGGTTTGTTCGTTCTTCAGTACTTAAAAGTACCAACGCTTTTCAAATCAGTGCATCATCCCACATGTTCAGGGTTCTGAGCGATGGTATGTACTCTGATAAGGTCAGTGCTGTTATCAGAGAGCTGACTTGTAATGCAAGAGATGCTCATACAGCAGCGGGTAAGGAGCATGTGCCTTATGAGGTACATCTTCCAACACAACTTGAGCCTCACTTCCATGTCAGAGATGAGGGCATAGGTCTATGCTTTGATGATATCATGAAGCTATACACCACATATGGTGCATCTCTTAAGAATGAGAGTAACGATATGATTGGTGGCCTTGGCCTTGGTAGTAAGGCTGGCTTCGCATACGCTGACCAGTACACTGTTGAAGGTAGATGGGAAGGCAAGCGTCACCTGTTCAGTTGTTATGTAGATGAGAAAGGTGAGCCTCAGATAGCACACCTTAACACTACAGATACCACTGATTGTAATGGGCTGACTGTTACTATACCTGTTGAGAGAGGAGATGTAAAAGAGTTTATAGACAAAGCCACTGTACTGTTCGAGTACTATGTGCCACGTCCTAAGTGTAACACTGTTATTGAGTACCCTGAAAACAAGACCACTACTATGGGTAGTGTTGCTGAAGGATGGGAAATATTTGAGACAGCTGGATACTCTGGGTATGGCCGTCCTAGTAGCCGTGCTATGGCTATACAAGGTCAGGTCTGTTACCCTATTGATCACACTAAACTAATAGGTATAAAACAAGAGCACTTAGAACTGTTAAGGGTAGCGAATATAAACTTATGGTTTGATATAGGTGAGCTTGAAGTAGCAGCTAATCGTGAGAGCCTAAGCTATTCAGATTTTACTATAAAAAATATAGATAACAGACTGAAACAACTAAGTTCTAAGGTGGTTGCTAATGCACAAGAGACTATAAAAGACTGTGAATCTTTATGGGATGCGTCTATCAAAGCATCTGAAATGTCAAGTATCTTTGCGTACAATCGCCTATTAAAAAATATTATACTAGACTCTTTAACTTTTAACGGTAAGCCTATTCATAGTCTGAGAATAGACATGACTCCTGATTCATTCAATGGTATATGGGATGGGTCAATAAGAGAAGTACCTCAATCAGCTAACCAAGAAACAAAACTAAACTTTAGAGATGTATCTAACTATGATTTCTGGCGTGTAGAAACTTTGAAGCATAGAAAGCTATACTTTTTTAATACTATTAACAAGAAATATAAACTACCCTCTACCATACATGCTCACCTTGATGGTACACCAGCTCATGTAATACTATTAGAAGGGTCTAAGCACTCGTTTAACAAGCTGTTGAACTACTTAGGTAACCCGCCCTACACTGACATAGCTACCTTGACTGTACCAGAGACTATAAAGCAGGGTACAAGAGTAGTTACAAAAGCAACTATAAAGAGATATGTAAAAAACTATTACTATAACTATACAGATGTTGAACATGATATGTCTCTGGGTGGCGTGTATGTTAAGCTACTAAGAGGCTACCCATCTGAACAAAACCCTAATGATATTCAAAGAAAGGTAGACTTCTTAAGAGAAACACTAGGTGATACAACAGAGGTCTATGGTATACCGGGAACCTTTCATAATAGACTTGACAAAAACATTAAAGTGTGGAAGACATTAGATGAACACTACGAAGAAAAGTGTAACAAGGCAAGGCTAACTCTTGGCAACAAGACAGAGATAAATAAATTCCTAGAGTTATCAATGGTTTACAGGTCAATGGATAATAGTTTAAGAAACTTCTTGACAATCTTTAATGATGACAGTACTATTAAGTTTAGATATAATGTACTAAATAGTTCTCTTAAAGATTATAAACAATTTCTTAAACTTAATACTAAGTATATTCAAAAGAGTGACTCTATAGATAGACTATTCAGTTCCTCAATAGACAAAGACTATGCTGATAAACATAGAGAAGAAGTTAATAAAGTGTGGGCAAAGCATCCTATCTTAAGAGATGGGCTTAACACTCACTACGCCGGGGATCTGAAGGCAATGAAGCCAGATCTTGAAACCTTACTAGAAAAATGGAGTAACTAATTATGGATTATATCTTAACAAAAACTACGTTCACTGGTGTTACTGATGAGTCACGTACTGTTACCATGTCCTCATCTAATACTAACTGGGATAAACTTTACGAGGCTATCATTGAAGGTGACTGGTACAGTGTTGAAGAGCTGTGTGATTTACCTACTGCTATCAATAACTATGGACAAGGTAAGATCATTGTCAAGGGTGGTGTTGTGTACTATGAAGGTAACTCAGTTCATAACTCAATGACATCACGTATCCTTGACATGATGCATGAAGGTATTGACATTCAACCTATGCTTACGTTCTTACAGAATCTTTTAGACAACCCTTCTAACCGTAGCATCAAAGATCTGTATAGGTTTATGGAACATAACTCACTGCCTATCACCAGTGATGGGTACTTCCTTGCTTATAAGAGAGTGACGGCTGACTTCAAAGACTCATACAGTAACACGTATGACAACTCAGTAGGTCAGACTGTGGAGATGAAGCGTAGAGATGTAGAGGATAACCCTGATGTGACTTGTTCGAGTGGCCTACACTTCTGCTCTATAGGTTACCTCTCGCACTTTCATGGTGCGAACATAGTTATCCTTAAGATCAACCCTTCTGATGTGGTGTCAGTACCTACCGACTATGAAAATTCTAAGGGAAGGTGCTGTAAATATCAGGTAGTAGGTGTGCACCAGTATGGTGATAAGACTGACACACTGAGTAGTAGCCCTGTCAATGATGACTATGATAACTACAATGAAGACGAATCTAATGCATATGACCAAGGTTATTATGATGCTGTGGTAGACGAAAACGGTTGGTAACTGTTGCCAACTATTGCCGGGGCTGGTTAGGTTTGTCATGATCCCTGACCAGCCCCTATGTTAGGATAAAATTATGAGAAAAATTCTACTACTACTAAGTAAATATGTGTGTAAACTTGACAACATCTTATGGTCCCATCTACATGGGAGGAAAAAATGAGATGCAAAGCATGTAACAAAACACTAGGCCCTTACTCTATCAAATGGAATAGAGATCTTGGTGACTTCGAGGTGTGTCATGAATGTCTCACTGTTGTAAGAGAAATCATGGAGACACATGAAGTTATTGACAGAGCTAAAGAGTTTGGTGTAGGGTACAGTATGGAGGCAGAACCTGATGGCTAAGTCTAAACTTGTTGAAGCACACTTACCTTGTACTATGTGTGGAAGCAGTGATGCCTATGCTATCTACGACAATGGTGGGTACTGTCATTCATGTAAAGTTTCGGAAGGAACACCCAGTAATCGACAAGTTAAGAAGGAGCAACATAACATGGCACTATCAAAGGCAAGCTATTCTGCTATACCTGACAGGGCTATAAGTCAAGACACTACTACATTTTATGGAGTGATGAGTGATGCAGATAGACACCTATACCCCTACTCTGACCAAGCAGGTACATGGGTCAGTAACAAAGTCAGACGTTTACCTAAACAATTCAGCACTGAAGGAGACACACAAGGCTTACAATTATTTGGACAGGTCAAGTTCAACGGTGGTGGAAAGTACCTCACTATCACAGAGGGAGAGATTGATGCTATGTCCGGGTATGAATTACTGGGTAGTAAGTATCCTGTTGTTTCTGTTAGATCCTCATCGTCTGCCCTCAAAGATTGTAAAACAAACTTCGAATGGGTCGATTCGTTTCAACATATTGTGTTAGCTTTTGATGCTGATAAGCCCGGACAAGAAGCTGCTAAGCAGATAGCTGAGTTGTTTGGGCATAAGGTTAAGACAATGAAGATGGATCGTAAGCTTAAGGATGCTAACTCTTACCTTCAGAAGAAGATGTTCAAAGACTTTAGCCAGCAATGGTGGAACGCTGAAGTACACAAGCCTGATGGTGTTGTCAGTGGTAAAGATATGTGGGATGCTGTGTCTAAAGATGTTGCTGTTGACTCAGTACCATATCCTTGGGAAGAACTACAACGCTTGACATATGGTATGCGTCTGGGTGAGATGATCACTATCACCGCAGGTAGTGGCATGGGTAAGACACAGGTACTACGTGAATTGTTTCATCATATTCTTTCTACTACGGACTATCATATAGGTGGTATGTTTCTTGAAGAAACTGTCGGTACATCAGGCAAGGGGTTGATGAGTATTGATGCGTCTATTCCTTTCCACTTACCAGATGCTGAGTACACTCAACAGGACTTACGAGCTGCCTTTGACAACACCCTTGCCCTTGACAGGGTAGAATATTACGATAGCTTTGGGTCTAATCAGATAGGTACAATCCTCAATACTATTAAGTACTTCGCCAAGGCTAAGGATTGTAAGTATATTTTTCTTGATCATATCTCTATCCTTGTCAGTGACCAGCAGAGTGGAGATGAGCGTAAGGCATTAGATGAGTTAGCTACCAAGCTTAAGACTCTGACTATGGAGCTTGACATATGTCTGATCATGGTCAGTCATGCTAAGCGTCAGTCTACCAAGGCGCATGAAGAAGGTGGTAAGACATCCTTGTCTGACCTCAGAGGCACTGCTGCTATAGGTCAACTCAGTAACATGGTGCTTGGTCTGGAGCGTGATGGTCAATCAGAAGACACCTCTATCAGGGATACCACACTGATCAGGGTATTAAAAAATAGATTTAGTGGGTTGACAGGCCCTAGTTCTATGTTAAAATATAGTCAAGGCACAGGAAGATTGTCTGAGGTAACATGGGATCAAGTTACAGAACCGGAGGTTATGGAAGATGAAGGTAGTAGTTGACTTAGAAGCCAACGGTTTAAACCCTACAAAAATATGGTGTATAGTAGCAAAGGATATAGATACCAATGAGGTTTATACCTTTCCACCTGAGAGTCTCCACTTTTTTAGAAAGTTCTCAGAAAATATTAGCACATGGGTGGGACACAATCTACTTGGTTATGACCTGCCTGTTCTTCGTAGGCTTCTTGATATTAATGTTCCCCTTGATAATGTTGTGGATACTTTGGTTGTCTCTAGATTGTTGGATAGTCAAAGAGCTAAACACAGTCTTGAATATTGGGGGACCACACTATCACAACCGAAAGTAGAACATGATGAGTGGGACAAATACTCACCGGAAATGCTTCACCGTTGCACTGAAGACGTGCACCTTAACCATATGGTATATAATGCCCTCTTATCAGAGGCTAAGATTAAGAAGACTCCTAAGCAGGTGTTCAGAAGTGAGCATAGAATTGCTGAGATGGTTGAAGAGATGCGTATGGGGGGTATACTGCTTGATGAACGGGGGGCGCAGCTTCTACTCGCCACCCTCACACAAAGAAAAAGGGAATTAGATGATGAGCTCTTGTCAACATTCGTGTCCTTACCAGCCTTCAAGAGAGAGGTACACCCAAGAACTACAAAAACAGGTGAGAGATCTAGAGTGGGTCTCAAAGGTTTTGATCTTGATGTTATTTGCGGAGACTTTTCTGCTATTTCATGGCCTGACCCTAACTTAAATAGTCAGCAGTTTATTATCAAACATCTTGTTAATGCAGGGTGGAAACCTACTGTCTTCACAGACAAGGGTAACCCTAGGCTAACTGAATGGGTGCTTGAAGCTGCTGCTGAGAAGTTCCCTAAAGCTAAGATGGTTATGGAGTGGGACTTAGTAGACAGACGTATAACTATGGTTAACAGTTGGGTAGATGCATCAGATAATGAAGATAGAATACATGGCTCAGTCAACACCATTGGTGCTAAGACACACAGAATGTCCCATTGGGGACCTAACATAGCTCAAGTACCTGCTTCTGATAAACCTTATGGTAAAGATTGTAGATCTTTATTCACTGTACCTGTAGGGTATAAGATGCTAGGTACTGATGCCTCTGGTATTCAACTCAGGGTCTTAGCCCACTACACAGGCAGCAAAGCATACATTGCTGAGGTATGTGATGGTGATATCCATACAGCTAATCAAAAAGCTGGTGGGTTTAAGACAAGAGACATAGCAAAAACTTTTATATATGCGTGGTTGTTGGGTGCAGGTGCACCTAAGATAGGTGAGATTATGGGTGAGTCAGCACAAGCTGGGGGTAAAGCACGTAAGTTATTCCTTGACAACACACCTGCTCTTAAGAGAGCTAAGTATAAGTACGAGAAGCTTGCTGAGCGAGGGTATATTATAGGCCTTGACAAGAGGTGGATACCTATAGCTGAGTCATACTACACCTTGTCTGTGTTGTTACAATCAGGTGAGGTTATTCTTATGAAGAAAGCTGCTGAGTTATGGACAGAAAGGGCTAGACATCTTGATTGGAAGATGGTAGCATGGGTACATGATGAATGGCAGACAGAGGTTAAAGAAGAACATGCAGAAGAACTTGGACAGATACAGGTTCAAGCTATCAGGGATGCTGGCCCCTTGGTAGGTTGTCTTTGTCCCCTTGACGGGGAGTATAAGATAGGTTATAATTGGTCAGAGACACACTAAAGGAGCTACATACTATGGAGAAAGAAGTACTACGTGGAGAAGCTTATTGGGCCAACGTTCGTAAGCCTAACGCTATGAGTGGTAAGCTACAGATGGATCTTGGTAACATGGACAAAGCATCCTTAGCCTTGCTTAAGAAAGCAGGAGTGGCTACCCGTAACAAAGGTGACGAGAAGGGAGACTTCATTACACTGAAGGGTTCTCCTCAGTACCCACCAAAGGTTACTGATTCTAAATGTAATGTGTTGACTGAGCCTGTTAGTATAGGTAACGGTTCTAAAGTTAAGGTTCCATTTAACACATACGAATGGGACTTCAAAGGTAAGAAGGGTACAAGTGTTGGGCTTAACTCAGTCATGGTAATTGATATGATTACGTTTGAGTCTGATCAAATGCTGGCAGAAGACGGTTATGTTTCTTCTGCTCAAAGTGACCTAGCACAGGTAGATCTTCCTGAAGAAGATGATCCTTTCTGAGGTTGCTCCCGCACCTAGGCATGTGTAGAAACTGCCTACATTTTTAACTCAAGGAGTATATACTATGCCTAGTTTTATAATTGATATGCCGGGTCAAAAACCTGTTGATATAACTAAAGAAGTTAATGCTTCTAAGAATGAAAAAGATATTAAAGATGTACTTAAGAAAGCCTTTAAAGGTACCATAGGTACTGAAGAGGTCAAAGATGTACAGCCTAATTGATGGGGATGTTCTTGTCTACTCATGTGGCTTTGCATCACAGACTAACGAGTATAAAGTTAACAACGAAACTTATCAGTATAAGAAAGATGCTAACAGTTACGCTGTTAAACATGGGATAGATAAGTCACTGATCACCAAGAAAGTAATCCCCGGCCCTGTCTCACATGCCCTGCAGAATGTTAAGCAGTCACTGTTAGAGATCAGTGAAGCTTGTAGTAGCCATGATGGGAGTATCTACCTAACAGGTAAGGGTAACTACCGCCATGAGACAGGTGTAAGTCATGTATACAAAGGTAACAGAGACCCTGATCATAAACCTGTACACTATCAGGCTATCATTGACTATCTAATAAAGCAATGGGATGCTAAAGTAATAGATGGTATGGAAGCTGATGATGCTATGGGTATAGCTCAGTGCTCTATAAATAAAAGTAAAAATATTTCTAAGAAAGATACACCTATCATATGTACCATAGACAAAGACCTTGATATGATTCCGGGTTGGCACTATAACTTTCGTAAACAACATAAGTACTTCACCACTGTTGAACAGTCTGATTTCTTTTTCTATAAACAGATGTTGACAGGAGATAGAGTTGATAATATAATAGGGATACACGGTATTGGAGATAAGACAGCGCATAAACTTCTTGTTAATAAGAGTACTGAAAAAATGGAAGCAACTATTATGCGTAAGTACAAGTCAGAATTTAAAGATAAATTTGTAGAAAGATATGCTGAAAACAAAGAGCTACTATGGATTTTAAGGGAGCCTAGAGATGTATGAAGGTGTTGAAGAAAAAGAAATGTTTATATTAAACTATGTATTTAATGTAGACTCAGATAAAAAAGGTGAAGTCTTAGTTGACGAAGCACACGCTGCTTGGTGTAGATTTATATGGTATTGCTCTTCGGAGGAGAGTCTTGGCAAAGCCAATTAACCACCATTGGGTAGGTATAAAACCTAACCCTAAAAGATACTTTGGATTTGTGTATCTAATTACAAATCGTAACAACGGGAGGATGTACGTAGGTAAAAAACAATACCATGTCTGGAAGAAACGTAAACAAGACAGACAATCAGACTGGCACTACTATCAGTCTAGTTCTAAGTACGTTAAAGAAGATATTAAAATGTGTGGAGCAGAAACTTTTGAGTTTAAGATACTTAAGAACTATAAAACAAGAGGAGGTCTTGTTTACGGTGAAGCAAACACTCAACATAAACGTGATGTGCTGACTAAAAGACTTGATGAAGACTTCCGTTTATACTATAATGCCCAGATAGCTGGGATTAAATTCATACCTAAGGAGCACTGAGATGATGCATTTAGTTATACCTGATCCTCATGCTCACCCAGACCACAATAACAAACGCTTTGAA
>Ga0209815_1002446_pt1 | contig 11294 bp, 11 predicted proteins | sample CoawatmetaG00DNA_FD_187507 | JGI IMG/M metagenome (GOLD analysis project Ga0209815, IMG submission 187507) | Marine microbial communities from the West Antarctic Peninsula - Coastal water metaG002-DNA (SPAdes) (version 2) | ecosystem: Environmental > Aquatic > Marine > Coastal ...
AAGTTGCTGCTTGGTCTAGCCATTGGAAAGACTTTACACCATTAATATGCGCTCGATGAAGCTACCTAGTATGGCCGATTAATCGATGGTCATGTTGCTGCCCTGCTCATGCAGATGAAGCAACCTTAGGGCCGTTATGCAGAGACGGGTTTTAAGCGGCCTATGGTGGCTATTAATGACGGAAGTGGCGCATGCCAGTAAATATCATGCTGATATTGTGTTCATTGGCTGCAGCAATGATTTCATCATCTCGCATCGAACCACCAGGTTGAATAATAGCGCTAATACCTGCTTCCGCAGCGGCATCAATGCCATCTCGGAAGGGGAAAAAGGCGTCAGAGGCCATGACTGAACCTTTGACTTCTAAACCTTCATCGCTGGCCTTAATGCCAGCGATTTTAGCACTGTACACGCGGCTCATTTGCCCAGCACCCACGCCAATAGTCATGCCACCTTTGCAATATACAATGGCATTAGACTTAACATATTTTGCCACCTTCCAGGCAAACTGTAGGTCGTGCATCTCTGCTTCTGTGGGGGTGCGCTCACTAACGATGCTGAGGTCGGCTTCAAGCATTTGGCCTAGGTCACGGTCCTGAACTAATAAGCCACCAGTGACGCGTTTGTAGTCAAGTTCTGCCGCATGTAAGCGTGGTAACTCACCACAGCTTAATACCCGTACATTAGGTTTGTGGGCTAACACGTCTACTGCCGAGGGGCTGATGCTGGGTGCAATAATCACTTCTACAAATTGGCGCTCAATTATGCGCTGCGCTGTGTCTGCATCGAGTTCACGGTTAAAGGCAATAATGCCACCAAAGGCAGAAGTGGCATCGGTGCTGTAAGCTTTTTCATAGGCTTCAGTGATGTCTTTACCCATCGCTACACCGCATGGGTTAGCATGTTTAACAATCACGCAAGCAGGGTCTTGAAAGGCTTTTACGCATTCTATGGCAGCATCTGTGTCGGCAATATTATTAAAAGACAGGGCTTTACCTTGTACCTGATGTGCCGTGGCGACGCTGGCCTCTTTAGGTTCATGTTCAATATAAAAAGCTGCACTTTGGTGGGGGTTTTCCCCATAACGCATGTCCTGAACTTTTTTCAATTGGGTATTAAAAGTACGGGGAAACTTGGAGCTTGTGTCAAGCTGGGCACCTAAATAATTAGCGATAGCGCCGTCATACATAGCCGTGTGTTCAAAGGCTTTGCAGGCTAAATCTGTGCGCGTGGTTTGGCTTAGGCCACCAGTGCGGGTGAGCTCATTAATGACGTCTGAATAGTCAGAGGAATTCACCACAATAGCCACGTGCTTGTTGTTCTTTGCGGCCGAACGCACCATGGTAGGTCCGCCGATATCGATGTTCTCAATGGCCATATCTAAGGTACAATCGTCACGTTCTATGGTGGTCTTAAAGGGGTATAAATTCACTACGACTAGGTCGATTTCGTTAATCCCATGTTGCGCCATCACTGCGTCGTCTTGGCCACGGCGGCCTAAAATTCCGCCATGAATTTTAGGGTGTAGTGTTTTCACTCTGCCATCCATCATCTCTGGAAAACCGGTGTAATCAGACACTTCGACAGCAGCGATGCCAGCGTCGTTCAAGAGCTTAAAGGTGCCGCCAGTTGAGAGGATTTCAACCCCAGATTGGCTCAGCTGTTGGGCAAATTCTACAATGCCTTGTTTGTCTGAAACGCTGATGAGAGCGCGGCGAATGGCGTGTGCTTGTGACATGATTGTATCCTTATACCTGCGGAGGTGGGTGCTGTCTAAAGTAAATCGTACTGTTTTAATTTTTTGCGTAAGGTGCCTCGGTTAAGGCCAAGTAGCGCAGCCGCCTTAGACTGGTTGTCTTGTGTGTGCTGCATGACACATTCAAATAACGGTGCTTCTACCTGTTGCATGAATAAATCATAGAGCGCATTAGGTTGCTGCCCGTCGAGTTCGTTAAAGTATTGAGTTAACGATTGGGCAACACTTTGGCGCAATGACTGGGGTACTTGCTGTGGGTCGGTTACATGGTCTGGGGCAGGTGTTTGGCTGCTGGTGTTGGTCATACTATTCATGGTTTTTTTAATATCATAATTCATAGTATTAAGCCGCCTGTTCTTCAGTGCTGGCAAAATAGTGGTTTAAAAAGTCAAGTTGCTGCTGTGGGTTGTTCAATTGATTAAATACTTTACGCTGGACCGGTTCTTGTTTTAAATACCAGCCCACATGTTTGCGGGCAATGCGAGGCCCCATCACCTCTCCATACAGCCGATACAGGCCATGCAGGTGTTGCTGTAAGACTTGCCACACCATGCTGTTGCTAGGCTTGTGCAGTGGCGTGCCATGCTTAAGGTAGTGATGGATCTGTTGGAATAACCAAGGGTTACCTTGCGCACCTCTACCGATCATGAGGCCATCGGCACCAGTATAAGCGAGCACATGGGCAGCATCTTCTGCGGTGTTGATGTCTCCATTAGCGATCACGGGGATTTCTATGGCCTGTTTAATAGCGGCTATGGTGTCGTATTCTACTGCACCTTTAAAGCCACAAGCACGGGTTCTGCCATGCACAGCAAGGGCTTGAATACCAGCGTCTTGGGCAATACGGGCTATATCTAAGCCATTACGTTGGTCGCTACTCCAGCCTGTTCGTATTTTTAAGGTGACGGGCACATCTACGGCGCCAACCACTGCTGTGAGGATGTCTTTAACCAATTGAGGGTCTCTTAATAAGGCTGAACCTGCGGCTTTTTTAAGTACTTTTTTGGCAGGACACCCCATATTAATATCAATTATTTGGGCCCCTAGGGCTACATTAGCTTGCGCGGCATGGGCCATTTGAACTGGATCACTGCCAGCAATCTGCACGCTAATCGGGGTGCTGTCATCAGCATGAGGAAGACGCCGTTGGGATTTTGGGGTATGCCACAAGGATGTGTCAGAAGTGAGCATTTCAGCAACGGCTAGTCCTGCACCAAGCTGACGGCATAAATGTCGAAACGGACGGTCAGTGATGCCAGCCATAGGCGCTAAAATTAAGCCGTTTTCAAGCTGATGGGGCCCAATAGTAAAGCCGTGAATAACGCTAGAGTGATTCATTACAAGTTAAAAAACGCCTAATTTTTGCTAGAAGTGAGGGTTAATATCCACCCTGCTATTGTACGAGTTGTACGTTTTTTGTTCAACTCATATAGCCGTTAAATCGGCTATATGAGTTGAAACTAACGCCTAAAAGCACTAATTAAACGATCTGTTTAATTATCTGGTTAACGATCTCTTCAACTCATAGGCTACTGCGGGTGCAGCATTAACCAATATACAGATTGGTAACAATTCAACAGTTTCTGTTTGGGCGGCTCATTACACATTGACTCATATAGATGGTATTACCTACTGGTTAAGGTTGATAATCAAAAGTGGTGACCAAACTTGAGCCAGTTTAGGACGTCTTATGCATTAAAATAAACTATTTATTAGCGCATAAAATTAATTATATCTAATTGATGAAAGAGTGATACTATCCTTTGACCTAGAGCGCTATTAAGCAGGACAGGCCGTTTGTTGTTAAGCGAACCATGCAGTCAACCTATGCTATTCAAAGGAATATTTATTATGACACTTTATGAAAAACTCGAAAAAACGTTTGATGATAAAAATGTAGAAGCTTATTTAGACCTGCTGCATGAAGACTTTGTGGTTGTGTTTCACAAATCAGGTAACAGTTTCTCTAAAAGTGAATGGGGTGAAATGATTGCTGGTATGTTTGCCAATGACAAGTTTATTCGGGATTCATCTCGCTGTGTTTATGAGAATGACGACATTATGGTGCAACACATGTTTATGTCTTACCCAGACGACACGAAAGAAGCCGTGATGGGTGTTGCAATGATTAAAGACGGTAAAGTGATTCGCATGGAAACTGGCGCGACCAGCTTAAATTAAGCTATGCGGGTATGGCTGTCTGAAAGTGTTCCATACCCAATGCTTGGGAATGGAACAGGGTATCATCCCTGTTTATAATTTGCGGCTAAAACGCCAATGGATGGTGCCTGAGTAGGATATTAATACTCATCCCAAAACAAACCATGACGACCACTGGTTTTATAAGCTTTGCGCCTTTGCCCATTACCATTCTGGCGCCGATAGAAGAACCTAATAATTGGCCTGCTGCCATGACCCCACCCACAAGCCAAGCCACCTCACCAAATATGATGAAGTAAAGTAAGGCGGCAACGTTACTGGTTAAGTTGAGTATCTTGGCTTGAGCAGTCCCTTTTGAAAGCCCATAGCCGAGTACGGAAACGAAAGCGAGGGCCATTAAACTGCCTGTTCCCGGGCCAAAGAAACCATCATAAAAGCCTAATATCGGACACACTAGAAACATAAAGCAGAGGCGAGATATCTTTTGCTGTTTTTGCTCATCATTAAAGCTTGGTGAGAGCAGGACATAGAGTCCCATAGCCATTAACAGAAAGGGTAGAAATTGCACCAGCTTGCTGGCATCAATTTGTAATAACAGCCAACTGCCTAACACCGAACCAATAAAGGTAAGGACGATCATGCCCTTCATTTGATTTAAACGCACAAACTTAGTTCTGACAAAATAAATGGAGGCAACCAAGGTGCCCATTGAACCTTGCAGTTTGTTGGTGGCTATTGCCATGCCTGGAGGCATGCCAGTGAGCAGCAGTGCTGGCACAGTGATTAAGCCACCGCCACCCGCCAATGTGTCGACCCAGCCCGCAGTTGCAGCAATTATAAAAAGTAATAATAATAGCTCTATGCTGGGTATCATTGGTGTTCTAACCTAGGCTGGTGTGGTTAATAAATACTTCCACAAAGCCATACCAACGATGCCTAACAAGCAGACGCCAATCCACTGGCGCACCATTTTGGCATCATGCTTAAGCATTTGCTGATGGAACTTAAGGCCCAACATATGGCCACAAGCTGTGGGTATGAGCAGCGCCAATGACCACTGCCATTGCAGGTCTACGCCAGCCATAGCAAAGGCCAGCATCTTAATAGTGACCAGAATAAACCACAACACAAAAAGGGTGTCCCGATAGGCAGACATGGCCATTTTTCTGACGGCGACGGCAACAATCAGGGGCGCGCCAATGAGTGATGCGCCACTAAAATAGCCACCCAATATATACAATAAACGGTCTATCCATGGCGATTGACTAGTGATCTCCCATTTAATAATCCAAGTGATCGCGTAAAAGCCAGTAATGGCATAGATAAAAATCACCATCCATTGGGTGGGTAAACTCAATAAGCCAATGACGCCGATGAGCTTGGGGATAATCATCCAAGTTAATGATTCCCTCAAAAACACACGGTCGACGTGTTTGAAGCGCAAACCCGTGGTGATACCAGAGAAAATGAGCAGGTGGGTGGCTATAATTGGTAAAAAGAATAAGGGCTTATCTGCGACCAATAACATCAGTGGTAAGCCTAGAGCTGCACCACCAAAACCAAGGCCTGCACGCACAAAACCAGACCATGCAAAAATGCCACTAATCACCATAAGTTCAGTGTTACTAAAATCCATAGTCTAAGAGCGCCTGTTTCCGTCAATACGCACCCACTCATCCTTAGCGACGACGGTGTGCATGTCAAACCATGGCTGGTAGGCTTCTATAACCGCATCAGCTTGGTGTTGCAGTATGCCTGACAGGGCGATTGAGCCTGCTGGTTTAGTGAGTTCAGCTAAACGCTCAGCCATGTCAATTAATGGGCCTGCTAGAATATTAGCCAGCATGGCATCTACGGCCTGATTGGGGGTATCTGCAGGCAAAAACACGGGAATAGCCGCTGCGGCAATGCCATTACGTTGTGCATTGTCTATGGTGGCCGTTAATGCTTGGGTATCGTTGTCGACGCCTAGCACTTGCTCAGCTCCCATGAGTATCGCTGCAATGGCTAAAATACCTGAGCCACAGCCATAGTCAATGACCGTTTTGTGTTGCCAGTCTTGCTGTGCAATCCACTGCAAACATAAAGCTGTGGTGGGGTGGCTACCTGTACCAAAAGCCAAACCTGGATCGAGCATAAGGTTGACAGCCGTTGGGTCTGGAACGGCTTTCCAGCTAGGGCAAACCCACAAGCGTGCACCAAATTGAATGGGTTCAAAGCGATCCATCCATTGCCTTTCCCAATCTTTGTCTTCTAGAATTTCTAATTTGTAGCTGGGAAAGTGGAGACTGGGGTAGGCGGCTTGCCAACCATTGCCTAGATATTCCAACAAGGCATCAGCATCTGTATCTGCTTCAAACAAACCCATCACGCGAGTATCTTGCCACAATGGAGTCGTGCCTTTAATGGGCTCAAAGACAGGTTGGTCTGCGCCATCTAATAGGCTCACAGCTCCAGCACCACAGAGCAATAACATGTCTTCTAAAACTTCAGAATTTTCAGGCGTAGCAGATAAGGTGATTTGTACCCAGGGCATTTTGACCTCTGTAAACTATGGTGGGGTGACTATTACGGCACTCAACAAGGGCTCAAACATGACGCTTACTAAACTTAAACGCCCTGCCTTTACCCTTTTGAGCTTAACCTATGAGCGCGTGTGACGCTGGCAAGGGTCGAGAAAAATGATCTGATAAGATCACCATGAGAAGTGAAAAGAACTCGAACTATAGACCTAGCTTTTTCTCTAGGTAGTGAATATTAACCCCACCTTCAGCAAACAAAGCATCTCGAACAATTTCTTTTTGTAACGGGATGTTGGTCTTTATGCCATCGATGACCATTTCATCCAAAGCCACTTCCATGCGCTTTAACGCTTGTTGCCTGGTCGGCGCATGAGTGATGACCTTAGCAATCATGGAGTCGTAAAAGGGTGGTACCGTGTAGCCACTGTAGATGTGAGAGTCTACCCGCACTCCCAAGCCACCAGGGGCGTGAAACTGGGTTACTTTGCCCGGGCTTGGCATGAAGGTTTTGGGGTCTTCGGCATTGATGCGGCATTCAAAGGCATGGCCTCCAATCACTACATCTTCCTGCTTTACAGACAATGGATAGCCACTAGCAATGCGCAACTGCTCCTTGATAATGTCTACCCCAGTGATCATTTCTGTGACTGGGTGCTCCACCTGAACACGGGTGTTCATCTCTATAAAGTAGAAGCCACCATCTTCATATAAGAACTCAAAGGTGCCGGCCCCACGGTAGCCAATTTCAAGGCAGGCATCGGTGCAGCTTTTGAGCACTTGGGCTCGGGCTGCGGCGTCCATGTGCGGTGCCGGTGCCTCTTCAACCACCTTCTGATGACGCCTTTGCATTGAGCAATCACGATCATACAGATGGATTACTCCACCTTGGCCATCAGCTAAAATTTGTACTTCGACATGGCGAGGATTCTCTAAGAATTTTTCCATGTACACTATGTCGTTACCAAAAGCACCTTTGGCTTCTGCTTTGGTGACAGCGATAGAAGTGATAAGAGTGGCTTCGTTGTGCACCACACGCATACCACGCCCACCGCCCCCGGCAGAGGCTTTAATAATAACAGGGTAGCCAATTTGTTTAGCAATGCGTTTGGTGCGTTCTTCATCATCGTCTAAAGGGCCGTCAGAGCCAGGCACTGTAGGCACACCGGATTGCTGCATGGCTTTAATGGCGGCCACTTTATCACCCATAATACGGATGGTGGCGGCCGTTGGCCCAATAAAGGTAAAACCGCTACTCTCTACCATTTCTGCAAAATCGGCATTTTCTGCTAAGAAACCATAACCTGGATGGATGCCTGTGGCATGTGTGACTTCTGCAGCAGATAAAATACGTGGAATATTTAAGTAACTTTCGGTAGACGAATTGGGGCCAATACACACGGCCTCATCGGCTAAACGTACGTGCATCAGGTCTTTGTCCGCTTTGGAGTGCACCGCTACAGTTTGTATGCCTAATTCTTTGCAGGCACGTAAAATACGTAGGGCAATCTCTCCACGGTTAGCAATAACAACTTTTTCTAACATTAGGCAGCTCCAGGCTTAGACTATGGTGACCAGAGGCTGATCAAACTCAACCGCTTCGCCGTCTTCTACCAAAATTGCAGTCACAGTGCCTGACTTATCAGCTTCAATTTGATTCATCATCTTCATGGCTTCAATAATACAAATGACGTCACCTTCTTTCACGGTTTGGCCTACTGAAGAGAACGCTGGGGCCCCTGGAGATGGGCAGCGATAGAAGGTCCCTACCATGGGCGAAGTTACCGCATGACCGCTGACTGCTGGCACGCTTGGCACAGCAGCTGATACTACTGGAGCAGCTTGCATAACGGGAGCAGCTTGCATCGCTGGGGCGGCAGCCGCAGCAACCAACATGGCAGGTGAGGCACGGCTAATGCGTACAGACTCTTCGCCTTCTTTAATTTCTATTTCGTTAATGTCAGACTCTTCTAATAACTCGATGAGTTTTTTAACTTTACGGATATCCATGGGATCTCTCTATAATTTTTAAAATGATAATTAATGGCTCAAACGACCAATCGCGGCATCCATAGCAAAACGATAGCCGTCAGCCCCTAAACCACAAATCACGCCCTCGGCAATGTCGGATAAATAGGAGTGATGGCGAAAATCTTCGCGTTGATGCACATTGCTCAAATGGACTTCAATAAAAGCAATGTTAACGCCCAATAAGGCATCGCGCAGGGCGACGCTAGTATGGGTGTAAGCGGCTGGATTGATGACAATAAATTGCACACCTTGTGTTTGTGCACGATGAACAGCTTCAATAAGCTCATGTTCAGCGTTACTTTGCACGCAGTCTAAGGATACATTTGCTTGCTGGCACTGGAGCTGACATTGAGACTCGATCTGCGCCAAGGTGAGGGTGCCATAAATGCCAGGCTCTCTGTTGCCCAGTAGATTGAGGTTTGGGCCATTAATTAGCAGGATCTGTGCCATTAAATAATTTTCCGTTGCAGCAGCAAACTTATGAATTTGATAGGAGATCATAGCAGGTTGGTGGGATTTTGCCGAAGTTTTTGTACTTTATTTAGTCCTAGAGGACTGTTCTCGTGTCTGTTACTCTTACGGGTGTAAATTATTTCGGATTCAGTTTTATGACATTGCATCACCTTTCACCTTTATACAGACCTTCATCGAGGCTTTTATCTAACTCTAAAGTTGCCATTTTGCTAAGCTTATTACTCATGCTGTCGGCCTGTGCTGGTTTGCCCACAGCAAGTTCTGAAGGGGTGTCTGTGGTCGCTGATCAGCTGGATGAGTCGCCTGTCATAGCCAACACAGCTGTTGCGAAAACCCCAGCGGCAGCGATTGATCCTGACTTGCCAGTGGTAGCCTTAGAGCCATCAGCCTCAGTGGTGGTGGCTGCTAACGCGCCCACCGATGCCATTGCTTTTTGGTTAGGTGAGGCTGGATGGGCTTTTGAGCAAGATAGATTAACCACACCTAAGGGCGAGAGTGCATACTATTATTTGACCAGAGTGTTAACTAAAGAGCCTGATAATGCGCCGGCAATAGCGGCTCTCGAGAAAATTGTTGCTCGCTATTATGAATTATTACAAGCCAGTCTGACCCAGGGAAAAATACAACAGGCGCGCATATTTTTATCTCGTGCCAAGCAGGTCATGCCTAAGCATGGCCAATTAACTAACATGCAGGGCTTAATCGATAGTCATGTGGTTAAGCCGGTGGTCGCGGTGCCAGAGCCAGAAACTGCAGTGCCTTTGATGCGTAAACAACAATTGCCACTGCCTATAAAGCTGATCGACCAGCAAGATGAAGGGTTGGCCCAATGGTTAACCATAGTGGCGCTAAAAGCTCACAATTTGGCAGCCACTATGCTGATTGTGGCGCCTACAGATGCTCAGGCCCGCTGGATATATCAAACCTTGAATGGTGCCGATCCAGAGCAGCGCATTAGAGCCAATATTAAGCGTAGTCGGCCTGCGCGGATAGAAGTTAGTTATCTAGCTCGTAAAGATGAACTTGAAGTTTACGCCAACTAACACCATATAAAGTTAAGCTCTGCACCTCTTTTACAAGACCAGATACAAAGCCATCTACAAAGGAATTTACAATGCTTAACATCAAGCAGGGATTACGCAATATTAAAGAGGATTATTTTGATGGGCGGCACTGGATCGTGAGGGCCGTTGGCGCTGTGCTATTGGTGTATTTGTTAATGGCCGCAGGACTTGGCTTTTACTGGAATAGCGAGCCAGACGTTTCGCCGCCTCCCAGCGCCCAGACTGTAACAGGCGCCGCAACCACTCAGGCCTTGTTGCATTTGGCTAACACCTTATTAGACAAACCAGGGGGTTACCTCTCCAATGATGTGTCTCTGCCTGGCCTATGGATGGACAATATCCCTAACTGGGAATACGGTGTGTTGATTCAAGTGCGTGATTTATCTCGCGCCCTGCGCAAAGATTTTAGTCGCTCTCAATCCCAATCTACTGAGGACACAGATCTAGCCATTGCGGAGCCACAATTTAACTTTGACAGTGAAAGTTGGATGTTGCCGTCCAGTGAAGGTGAGTACCGTACCGGCGTAGATGGACTCAAAAGTTACTTAGACAGACTTTCAGACTCACAGCAAAGTCAGGCGCAGTTTTATGCCCGTGCAGATAACCTCACACGTTGGCTGGGCGATGTTGAAACCCGTATGGGTAGTTTGTCGCAACGCCTTAGTGCGAGTGTGGGTCAAAAACGTTTGAATACAGATTTGGCGGGTGACGCTTCAGCCACACAGTCCACCAGTGCGGCTAGTGAATTAGAAATTAAAACGCCATGGTCAAAAATTGATGACGTTTTTTATGAAGCGCGAGGCGCAAGTTGGGCCTTGATTCAGCTATTAAGAGCTGTTGAAGTCGACTTTAAATCAGTGTTAGAAAAGAAAAATGCGCTGGTCAGTTTGAGGCAGATTATTCGCGAGCTAGAATCGACTCAGGAAACCTTATGGAGCCCTATGGTGATGAATGGTTCAGGCTTTGGTTTGGTGGCTAATCACTCGCTAGTGATGGCGTCTTATATTGCTCGGGCTAACGCAGGTATTATAGACTTAAGAGGGCTGTTAACTCAGGGCTAGCTACTCTTGTGACTTTTAGTAGTCTTAGGTAGTAGTCTTAGGGCCTTACTAGCCTCACTGCACTATTGCAAAGGTCTCTCGCGGGCCTTTATATGCGCAGTGAAGCAGGTGTTAAAGGCCTAGCCTTTGTAGGCTGCTGCAGCTTCTTCAATCTTGGCTTTGGCAGACTCTACGCCTTCCCAGCTTTCAACCTTAACCCACTTGCCTTTTTCTAGGTTCTTGTAGTTTT
>Ga0209815_1002447_pt1 | contig 11293 bp, 13 predicted proteins | sample CoawatmetaG00DNA_FD_187507 | JGI IMG/M metagenome (GOLD analysis project Ga0209815, IMG submission 187507) | Marine microbial communities from the West Antarctic Peninsula - Coastal water metaG002-DNA (SPAdes) (version 2) | ecosystem: Environmental > Aquatic > Marine > Coastal ...
AAACGTGGCTTGGCGGCTGCGTGCTGACCAGCCCCAACTGCTTCATCCGTCGGCTGGCACGGGTACCGGCTCAGCGGTATTCCAGCCTGCGTTACCATGCTAGCAATCGTTCGTGCCCCGGCTGAACCCTTGCTGGTCTTGTACGCCTCGACAACCTGCTCCTGGAGCTCTTGCTCCGCCTCACAGGGCGTTCTATCCCGGTCACGCCATGCCCGGTAGCTGCTGCGATGCACCCCAAACACCTGACACAGGCGCTGCACCGCATAGCTCTCTTCAAGTCGCTCGATTATCGAGAATTGCTCAGGGAGTCCGACATCAAGAGAGCAGTAGCCTTTTTTAAGATTTCCTTTTCTTCCTCCGCCCGACGAAGGCGGCGCTTCAGTTCCTGAATCTCACGCTGCTCTGTGGTCAGGGCCTCGCCTCTGGGTGCTTTGCCAGCCCGTTCGGAACGAAGTTTACGGACCCAGTACTCCATGGTGGACTTACCGACACCCATGGCATCGCAGGCAGCTTTTACTGTGTATCCCTGGTCGACCACCAACTGGGCAGCCTCCAAACGGAATTCCGGACTGAAGGATCTCTTTTTCGTCATCGTCTTCACCTGATTCATTATGTGAGTGATCATACACTCAAAATCAGGTGGCCAGATTCACTATGCCACTACACTATTGCATAGTGCAGTAAAGAAACTTTGGTCAGAGCCAAGGTCCGCAGCCGCAACCCCATCAAGGACAGATCCTGGGACGCTTCGATCAATTTATTTGGTATTAATACGGTTTCCATTGAAGGCTCCCTCACCTTTGGTAAGCTCACTTTTGCAAACAAGCTCGATATTGTAACGACCAATTTGTTGCCTCTCGCCAGAGCCCTTTGAAATGGATTATTTTTAGGCTGTGGTGTGTCTTTGTGTTGAGGGAAGTCCACTGTAACTGTAATCCCCCCATTTTTAACCGCTCATTTGAGTAGAGGTTAAGCTGCCTGTGAGGGGTTCTTCGGAATGCTCAAGCGTGAGCCAGTTCACCACCGGCGCTATCGCACTCAGAATGAAGCGAGAGCTGATGTATTCGACTACGCTGAGCGGTTCCATAATCCCAGGATGCGACGTAGAGTTGCCGCTCAGGATCAGAAGTTGTCAGCCGTTTTAAAACCGTCCGTGGAAACGGGGTAGAACCCTTCAGAAACTTGCTGACGTTATGCCTTATTGTCTCTCAGCCGTGACATCAATCGCTATCGAGACAACAGCCCCAATTGTGTCCCCGGTTGACCAGGTACCTCGGCCAACTTTGAAATCATGCCGATTCAACGATAATTGGTGTTCAGACCTCACCTTCATTTTTTGACCGTCGTCTGAAAATTCGATGGTAAACGGCAGCACAATGGTTTGTGTGATGTCACGAAGAGTCAGATTGGCGGTTGCTTCATAATGGTGAGACGCGACGCTTGTAAAACCCTTTGTTTCGAAACGCGCCACAGGGAATTGGTTTGCGTCAAACCATTCAGGGTCTAAAGCTTGAGAGTCCCTATCATCGCTGCCCGTCTTGATGCTCGAGATATCAACGAAGATATCAACTTTGCTGTTGCCAAGATCATTAGGGTCGAAAAAGAGGTGCCCGTCAAATCGATCAAACCCACCGTCGAAGGCTGTGCCGTATTGTGTGGCTCTAAAGTTGATATGGCTGGAGTCTGTATCAATAAGCCAAGCCTGTGCAGTTATTCCCCCGCCAGTTTCAGCTTTTTTCAGGAGCTCCACAGGGCCCTCTGCTATGGTTTTGTATTGAGTCAGGTCGTCTTGGTTATGATTACGATGAATCTGCTGCAAAATCAACTGTACACTTGGCGCTAACAGGGAAATACAGGCAACTATGGCCAGACAAACACCACCGATAGATCCAAGTTTATCACTCGTCATACGTTTTAGCGTGATGTCTCTGTCTATGAAATGGTGCTTTATCGCGCCGACGGCATGTAAGGTCAGGGCCGCAATAAGAATAAGCGCACCATATCCATGTGCATGACGCATTAATTCGGCCGACTGATCGTCTTTATTGATTAAATCTGGCATCTCATATCCAAAAAAAGCAGCAGGAAAGTCCGCAGCAGATGACATCATCCATCCGCTCATCGGCATGACCAAAAGACCGAAATAAAGAAGTACATGGATTATTTTTGACAACACGCGTTCCCAAACTGCGTGACCAGGAATATGTTCCGGCAATGCGTTTATCAACCGCCAGACCAATCTGGCAGCAAGCATGAACAGTACAAGAAACCCAAAGGATTTATGTAAGCCGAAAAGCTGCACCTTGAGAGGGCTGACTTCTATTGATGTCATATAGAAACCCAGTGACAACAGCGCTAAAAAAATTAGCGCTGTTGTCCAATGCAATAATTTTGCAACGCTACCGAAATGATCTTTTGTATTTTTGATCATCGTTTATCGGCCTTCTTTATTGTCGGATGCCATCAACTTCAATAATAAGTTCTACGACGTCACCAACACCCACGGCAACACCATAATCCATACCCCAATCCGTGCGATTCAGGGTGCCAGTTGCAGAGAAGCCTGCATGATATTTCTTATCAAAAGGCTGCTCGCCACTGTGGTTAAATGTCGTTGCGAGGGTAACCGGATGGGTTTTTTCCAGAATCGTCAAATTACCAGTGATATTGGCGGTGTTCTCGCCAGTCATCTCGATATTTGTGCTCTTGAAAGTCATCGTTGGAAACTTCGTGACATGAAAAAAATCTTGGTTCTTCATGTGGTCGTCCCAGGGCTTTGTACCCATGTCAATGCTTGCGGTCTGAATGGTGGCTTCGGCTGAAGAATTTTCCGGATTCGCGCGATCAAAAGTGAAGCCGCCATCGAATTCGTGGAAACGACCGTACGAAGTCGTAAACCCTAGGTGCTTCGTTCCAAAAATGATTTGCGTATGTGGTTTTTCAAGGACATAAGTTTCAACCTCAGCCAGAGCCTCCTGAGCAGTGAAAACGGATGCCAATAAAGCCAATGTAACGGTTGGAAGAGTGCGCATGTAAAACTCCTGAAAGATTTGCAGTTAATGATCTCAATCCCGCCCAGACTGCCTCATTCTGTTCCAGACAGAGATTCTTTGAGGGGAAGTTTGGTGCCCAGCGGTTACAGTTCATTGAAGAACAGGAACAAGTCTATCCGCTGATTTTGGCGTCATAAACGGTGATAATGGAGATGCAGCGTTTCCAATTTGGAAACAAAATGGTGGAAGGGGGTAACCCGTTGTCGTGAATAGATTCTCCGACCTCATCAGCCCTATTTCTCAGAACTCTCCTTTGTTCGAGTTGCTCATTGTCACCCCAAGCGGTAAGCCCCTGGTATCTTAACGCGCCATGGCGGTGCAGCTGGATGGCCGGTTGGAATTATTGGATGCGGTTGATTGTTCGGCGACAATTAGGATGACCGGTTAGCGACAATTATCTTGGCCGGTTGGGTGTAACAATTGGCCCCTTGTTTTCCATGGTGGAGCAATGGGTGCCAGGCCAACACATAACCAACCGACAAGAGGAGCTGTTCATGCAGCACCGACAAAATGGCGCAAGCCAGGAAGTGGCTGCCGCCAAGGCCGGCATTTCCGTTCGATCCGGACGACGCATCGAGACGTCAACACAAAAACCCCGCGTTAACACCGAGCGGCAGTGGCGCACCCGAGAAGATCCACTGGAAGCCGTTTGGGTGACAGAGTTGCTCCCCTTGCTAGAAGCCAAGCCGGATTTGACCGGAACAACCCTGCTTGATTACTTGCAAGAGCAGTACCCTGAGCACTACGACCAGACCATTTTGCGCACACTGCAACGCCGGGTGAAGCAATGGCGAGCACTGCATGGGCCGGAGCGAGAGGTCATTTTTCGCCAACAGGCCGTTGTCGCACAGCAGGGGTTCTCTGATTTTACCCACCCCGATAACCCGGTTGCGATTCAGTCCAAGGCCTTTCCACACCTGCTCTATCAATTTCGACTGGCCTACAGTGGCTGGCGCTCGGTCACCGTGGTTCAGGGCGGTGAGAGTTATGCGGCTCTGGCGACGGGGTTGCAGCGAGCCTTACAGCAAGCTGGTGGCAGCCCTGTTGAGCACCGCACGGATAGCCTGAGTGCGGCACGCAATAACCGGCAGAACTTGTGGACTGACGCTTACAGCGAGCTGTGCCAGCATTATCGCATGACGCCCACCCGGAATAATCTGGGGCAGTCCCATGAGAACGGTGTCGTGGAGTGTGCCAATGGCTCGCTCAAGAAACGCCTGGCACAACAGCTGTTACTGCGCGGCCACAATGACTTCGAGAGTATCGAGCAGTACCAGGAGTTTATCGATGGCGTTGTCGGTAAGCTCAACCAACGCAACCGGTCCCGTGTGCTTGAAGAGCAGGCGGCCTTGCAGCCACTGCCGGAGTTTACAGCCGCCGAGTATCAGACCCTCCACCTCAAGGTGACACGCAGTTCGACCATCGAAGTCCGCCGCGTTGTGTACACGGTACCATCGCGCCTGATTGGCGAATCGATACAAGTCCGGCTGCATCACGACAAGCTGGTGCTGTTCGTTGGTCAGCAGCCGGCATCGACCCTGGTGCGTATTTACCCCAAGCCGGGCGAGAATCGCGCCCGCAGCGTCAATTACCGGCACGTTATCCATTCACTGGCCTCCAAGCCGCAGGCCTTCCGTTACTCCCAGTTGCGTGACGATCTGCTGCCGGACGACAACTACCGCGAACTCTGGCAACTCGCGGATGAGCATCTTGAACCCCGTGAAGCCTGCAAGTGGATCGTGACAACACTGCGGCTGGCCTTCGAATACGATGACGAGCAATCACTGGGGGAAGACCTGTTAATAGAAGCCCGGGCCGGCCGGTTCGCGTCAATTACCGAGATCCAGTCACGCTACCTTCGCGGTAATCCCAACCTCGAATTCTCGGCTTCAAGTCAACACACCCTGGTCAGTTATGACGACTTGCTGTCTTCGATCCGCCGCCAAGAGGCGTCGATATGACCGACTCCGTCGCCTTACTGCTTAAAGAACTCCGACTGCCGGCCTTCCACCGTCACTATCAATCGCTCTGGGAAACGGCCGTTGAAAAGAACTGGTCACACACGGATTACCTGGCAGCCCTGTGTGAGTACGAACTCTCAGACCGCTACCAGCGTCGCACCCAGAAATGGCTACGGGAGGCAAAGCTTGCGGCCAACAAAACCTTCTCGGCGCTGGATCAGAGCGGCTTTAGCCGCCCCTGCAACGCTGCACTGGCCAAGCTGCAACAAGACAGTGACTGGGCACACCATGCCGACAATGTGCTGCTGATTGGTCCCAGCGGCACCGGCAAAACCCATATTGCCAATGCCCTGGGCCATCAACTCACCGAACAGGGCGTGCGTTGCAAACTGTTCCCGGCCATAGCGCTGGTCCAGCACTTACAACAAGCCAAACGCGACCTCGACTTGATGACGGCCATGACACGGCTGGATAAATATCGAGTCATCATCATCGACGACATCGGTTATGTGAAAAAGACGGATGCAGAAACCCAGGTGCTGTTCGAGTTCATCGCCCACCGCTATGAGAGTGGCAGCTTGATCGTCACCGCCAACCAGCCATTCAGCGAATGGGATCAAATCTTCCCGGACAGCATGATGACCGTAGCGGCCGTAGACCGGCTGATACACCACGCCACCATTATCGAATTAGAGGGGGAAAGCTACCGACGACAGCAACAACTGAAGCAGGCTGGAAAGAGTAAAAAGTAAGACCACCAAACCGGTCATCATAGTTGTCGCGGACCGGACAAGATAGTTGACGCCAGTCACGTTGATAGGGTGACCCTCAAATTCAAGCTCTTCTTCTGTTGTGAAAATCCGGGCTGACAAGTTTCCGGGGCTACCACTCAGACATATCCATTCGAACTGTCGCATTTCCTGGGTAAGGACAAGCATCTCCTGCTCATTCAACGGTTCAAAATCACAAAAGCGTGGGCCGGTTTCTACGGAATTTCTCCCGGGCAAATACGTCTACTCATCGGCACTTCATAACCGGATACCTCTTACATTTGGGTCTATCGTGTATCTGCTCCAATCAGGCGTTGCGTCGTCCTGCTCTGGCCAAAGCAAACAAAGCTCTTCCGAACACGAAGTGCTCAATACCATGATTAAAATCAGGAATCAGGAATCAGGGCGTGGCAATATGGCTGAGTTTGGGGCGTCGACGCCACGATAACGGGTTATGGGGCCGATGGTTTAAAACGTTAAATGTCTGAGTAAGCCTTGATTTCAGCGCTCTGTTTATCCGCAAACCAGCCTTCTAGAAACTCTATACACTGAACAAGTTTTGCCGGTACAAGATGTCGAGCAGGATATAAAGCATAGAGTGTTAGGTTGGTTTTTTTCGAATCCGGCAGCACTTCAATAACCTCGCCTTTCATCAGTGCTGCTCGACAGACAAAGTCCGGGACAAAGCCAATGCCGAGGCCATTTTTAATTGCCTCCATCATAAAGATCGTACTGTTAACACGCAGTGTACCTTGTATGGGTATACCATCTTCTATCGGCCAGACATTCTTGCCCTGAAAATAGCTGTATACAAAGCAATTATGATCTTTCAAGTCTCGCGGTAGGGTAATTGCCGGGTGCGTTTCAAGATACTGGGGCGAGGCAAGAACCCGGTAGTTAAAATCGATCAGTGGTCTGCCAACATAGTTCGAATCAACCGGACGGCTCGATGCTCGGAAGCCTAAATCAAAACCCTCCTTCACCAAGTCAACGCTCTCATCATCGAGATGAATATCCAATTCAATGTCGGGATATACCCGCATGAAATCTGCAAACAAGGATGATAGGTGAGTAATACCTAGCGCCATAGGTGCGTTTATCTTTAGTTTGCCACGCGGGTGCTGCTGGATGTCTTCTACAAAATTGTCAGCGTCATCGAGCTTTGCCACTATCTCCCTAGCCCGTTGTAAATAACCTTCTCCAACATGAGTCAGTCGGATATTACGGGTTGAGCGATGCAGCAAGCGCGCGCCCAGCTCGTCTTCGAGACGGCTGATCTCTTTGCTGACCATGGATTTCGAACCATTGATCTGCTCAGCTACCCGGGTAAAGCTCCCTAGGTCTGCAAGCCTGACAAACAAGCTAATCGCTCGTAGCTTATCCATCAATGAAGTCCCCTGTCCGATTGAAACACCGAGTGATAGGTGAGGTGCGCAATCATATATGTTTCCATTTTCAGAACAGTAAACTTTTATTATAGTCGCTTATAGCGACAGCAAAAGGATCTACAGTTCATTCATCGCAGCTAGCAAGTTCAGGGCAAAGTCTATTGTAAACACCCCTGTTTCAGTTGCTCCTCTGGTTAGAGTTTTCCGCCCGTTGGTGTTTAGCCGGGTATTCCCTTGGCGCCAGGTCTTCCAGTAAATCGTGGGGGCGCTCATCGTTGTATTCCGTCACCCAGGATTCGGTCAGTTCTCGGACTTCGGTGAGGTTCCGGAAGATATACAGGCTCAGCGTACACCTGCTTTAAACGCCGGTTTTCCTCTTCAAGCTCCTTCAGGCACTTCACATCAGAGGCCTCCATACCGCCGTACTTGGACTTCCCCCGATAACCATGCCAAGCCCTGAGGGCTCACAAAAATGGATCTTGACTTGAGTTCCGCACGAGGTTTTCAAGAATTTCTTCCGCTCTTTTATCCTTATCCTCTTCGCGCAAAGGCCTAGCGAGAAACTTTCGCTTTTCCCAAAGGCCAAGTCCGCCAATGGCTAGCAGGAGCATTCCGCTGATCATCACTACGACCACACACATCAGCTTTCTCTGACAGGCGACGCAGCCAAAGAACGCTTCGTCATATACAGGTAGCACAACCTGACGAGAAGGAGTGTAATCAGCACCCTTCCGCCCAAAACCACCCAAATATTGGCACCAAGCGCAACAATCAGCGCTGTATCTTCAATCAGACCATGACAGAGCGACAACCAAATAAGAGCCAGCACACGCCCCTGATAAGAAATTTGGTTTCGCCCTGTCTCCTCGATAATCAGAGCGCCGCCATAGCTCAGTCCGAGTAACACCCCGATTGTTGTGACAGGCGCAACATTTTGTTCCAGTCCTGAAAACCGTAGTATTGGCGCCAAGACTTGGTTAAACCGTCGTGTTAGACCGACTCTATCCATGAACTCCAACAAACACATCAAGCCTGCAATCACCAGAAAGGTCGCGGCCAAAGAATAAGTTGTGGTAATCAACCAATCTGAAAGATTAAAGACTGTGTCAGTAGAAGAAAGAGAAGGTGCCCCGAGCCATTCGAAAGAAACGGCGTCTTGACCTAAATTTAGCCAATATGCTCCCCAGCCAACAACGGTGCCAGCTACTATGGCCACAGCAGCACGCAATCCTGTGGTGAGCCAGACAGGACCACCGGCACGACGAACGATTGCCTGCTCAACCGGCAGAGCGTGTGCAAAAAGCATCATGATGCCAAGCGCCGTCATCTGACCGGTGTTTAAGTCCAAGACAGGAGCAAGAGTAATGATGGCACCAATCGCTCCATAAAGGTTCGTGACCATGCCCGTCGCCCAAATGATGCCCGCTTCAGGTGGTAGTCTGATGCTCCCCATTATCGGCTCTAGGAGGTACCCGAGGACTTCGACCGCCCCTAGCTGAACCCCTACCTGCACTAGAATCATGACAGGCACCATCACCTTACACAGTATCCAGAATGCGCGGGTGCTGCGTCGCACTAGACTCCATACCAGATCACGCATTATCACACCCCTTTTTTCGAGCATTCGCATCCAGAACAATGTGAATTTCAGATACACATAGTCCGAGAAAGGCCCACAGATAAAGCCAACACAAATGGTTCAGTAACGAGGGGATTACCGGTGATTGATCCAGGAAATCAATACAGCTGGCAGGCGAGCCTGTAAAAGGCTCAATTACAAAGCCTGATTCCGACTCGAGGCTAGAGAGGAGTTTGTCATTGGCAAGTACAATAAATAACGAATGCCATGAACCAATATTGCTGCCAGACCGTAACCAAGCGCGGTTTAGCTCGTTACAGCTTGTTAGTGGTTTTGATAATCGACTTAAAAACCAGACATCAGGCACGGCCATCACTCCAATTGGGACGGCGTGCCGCTGCCTTAAGTGTCGGCAGCGGCGATGCCGTTAAGTTCCTTTAATCGATGCCCAACACCTACAATTGCTTCTATAGCCGGCTTCAACTCTTGTCCTAGAGGCGACAAACGATACTCCACACTCGGTGGTGAAGTTGGCTCTACGCGGCGCTCAACTACACCGTCTGCTTCTAGACGCTTCAACCTCGCCGTCAACATTTTCGCTGAAATACCTGGGATGTCCGCTTTCAGCTCAGTGAATCGCCGTGGGTGTTGGCTCAAGTACCAAATAATATTAGGTGTCCAAGCGCCTCCGATGATGCTGAGACACTCATTAAGTGGACACCGTTCAGGGGGTTCCTCAACTCGGTTTTTTCTTCGTGGGAGCACGTGCAGATCTCCTTGATCGGGCGGGAAACTCCGCCCTCAGCAGAATCACATTTCGTAACTAGCCCTACTATAGTAACCGATCCTTATGAACCCCTGCATGTTCAAATAGTATTTCTCACCCGGGTCTGGGCGCTCCGCAATCTGCTTTAAGGAAAACAACCCTCGTCGCAGTATCAAAACTTCTTTAGAAACCAAACTGTCACGTAATTTCCATAATCCCCTTTTACTGTCTTATTGTAATTACGTCAGTAACACACCATCACAATAGCAAGGTACATTCACCTTTGGCAATGGTAATTAACTGCTCAGCTGCACTCGATCTCAGCACCGAACAAAGCAGATCGAGCAGCTTAGGGGGCATCGGGCGCGCCGTCCCCCAGTTGTTCACCGGTTATCTGGTTACCAAGAGGTAACCGCTAGATTTGGTATCTTTACGCTACTTTGTATACAAGAGTAACTACCTTATCTAGACTCGATTTCAGAAAGCAATTTGATAAGGACACACCGCATGTGGAAAGACACGAGAATGACTCAGCGCTTGGGGATTGACCTCCCCATTATTCAAGGCCCATTTGGTGGAGGCCCTTCTACCCCTGAATTGACGGCTGCTGTATCCAACGCCGGAGGCTTGGGCTCATATGGGGCTCATAATTTGTCACCGTCTCAGATCGAAGATGTCGCCAAAAGCATCCGCCAACTGACCGATCGACCTTTTGCATTGAACCTCTGGGTGGAACAACCTCACATTGACCAAGATTTTTTATCGGCTGTTGATGAGACAGATTACCTACGCCAGATGGCACCTTTGTTTCAGGAATCTGGACTTGCCATTCCGAAGCAGTCCAGCAATGAGGAGCATGATTTCAACGCGCAGGTGGAAGCGGTCCTCGCTGCCAGGCCAGCTGTGTTCAGTTTCGTCTTTGGAATCCCTTCACCCGACATCATTGAAGAGTGCCGCGCACGCGACATTTTGACAGTTGGTGCCGCAACTACGGTTGAGGAGGCCATTGCGATTGAGGAGGCTGGAATCGACATGGTCGTGGCCACTGGATTGGAAGCTGGCGGCCACAGGCCAGCGTTCCAACATACGCCCGATCCACGCATGTTGTTGGGAACTTTTTCGCTTCTACCGCAAATATGCGATGCAGTCACGGTGCCAGTTATTGCCGCAGGAGGTATTGCCGACGGTCGAGGGTTGCTAGCAGCCCAGATATTGGGGGCTGAAGCGGTTCAAATCGGCACGGCGTTCCTGGCCTGTGAGGAATCAGGGGCGAGCGAGCCGCATCGCGAAGCTCTGTTGAGCAAAAATGTTCCTCCGACCATCCTTTCCCGAGTCTACTCAGGGCGCCTTGCACGATATTTACGCAACTCACTGATAGAAACAGCAGAGGCATGGCCCGTCACGGCTTTGCCTTTCCCGAACCAAAGCGGGCTGATGCGACCTCTAAAAACCGCTGCGGTAGCTCAGAAAAATCGCGAGATGATGTCCATGGCGGCCGGTCAATCGGCACCACTGGTAACTCACACTCACGCCTCTGAGTTAATTGAGTCGATTGCCAGGGATGTTGAGCAATTGATGCGCACTAAACTTTACCTTTAAAGCCAAAGGAGGCTGTTATGTACACCCTTTACTATATGCCCGGGGCCTGCTCCAGGGCCATTAACGCGCTGCTGAACGAACTCGGCCAACCCGCGGAACTCGCAGATCGCAATCAAACCGAAAGCTTCGATGATATTAATCCCTTGGGTCAGGTTCCCGTGCTCATTGATGGCGACC
>Ga0209815_1002448_pt1 | contig 11293 bp, 17 predicted proteins | sample CoawatmetaG00DNA_FD_187507 | JGI IMG/M metagenome (GOLD analysis project Ga0209815, IMG submission 187507) | Marine microbial communities from the West Antarctic Peninsula - Coastal water metaG002-DNA (SPAdes) (version 2) | ecosystem: Environmental > Aquatic > Marine > Coastal ...
TTATAAGCCTCACCATCTCTAACTTGTCTTTTATTAAAATCTGGTAAATATAAATTGTTAATTAAATCACTCATTAAGGTATGTTTTTCTTTATTTTATTTGTTAGTTGATTAATTGTTGTTCCAGGTTGAGTTGCAAAAGAAAATTTATCATCATCAGTAGCAACTTCCATTCTAATTCCAAATACATCTCTTGCAAAATTTATTTGATCTAATTTTTCCATTAAAATTTTTGCATTAATAGATGATTTATTAGAAGTTTTAAATTCTTCTAAAGCTCTATCTGCAACTTGATCAAAATAAGAATTATCAGTTAAAGCTGTTGCCCAATCATTTTGTTTTTCTGGAAAAGCCAAAGTATCTAAAGTTGGAATAAGATCCTCATGGAATTGTTCTTGTAATACTTCCAAGTAAGCATTCTCTGGAGAAATTCCATTTAAAACTTTTCTAGTATAAGCTTGATTTATAAACTTTTCTTTAGTCGCTATAAATGAAGCAACCGCTTGAGCATTTCTACTATTAACATTTGAGATGTTTCTAATATTGCTATCAATTAATTTTGAATAAAATTTATAATCTTGATGACCTTTAAAATCTGTTTTAGCTTTTGCAATAATAGCATTAAAGTCAGCTATATCTTCCATAGCCATATCTTTTAAAAGATTGTTATCTAATATATATGATTTTTTAATATCATCTAATTGTTGAACTGTTTTTGCTGAATAAATTTGAGTAGTAACAGCCATGAATAATTCATCATCTGTCATACCATCTTGTTTTTTTTCCGTCATAAAAGCAGATGCTTTAATAAACATAGCTTCATTAATTATTCCATCTTCATATAACTGATATAATTCATTGCCAGTTGGCATTTCATTTTTAGCATCTTCATCTGTTTTATTTTTTTGATAATTATCAACTCTTAATAAAAGTTCTGTAAATGCTCCAATTTGAGTTTCTTGATCTCTTAATTCTGTAAGTCTTTCTTTTCTTTCAGTATCAACTTGTTTTGAAATAAGGTTTATTTTTGCAGCTTTTACAATTTCTTTGCTCTCATCTATTCCAACATTTTTTATTAATAATTCTTGATTTGCAATTATTTCATTTGGATTTAAATCAAGTTGTGCATTTAATAATAATCTATTTTTAATTTTAGTTTTTTGTTTAACTAAAGCTGCGTATTCTTTTGTTCCAATATATTTAGCATAACCTTGATTATTAGTTAATTTTTCAAAGGCAATAGTTCCTACAGCCATTTCAGATTGATCTTTAGATAGCATTTGACCAATAGATGTATCAAAAGCATCTCCAACAGTTAAAGTAAATTGTTCAATGTTGTTTGTTGATACTTGTCCATTAAGTTTAGGAACTAATATAGCTGCTTGTTCAGAGATTTTATTTTTTAATAATCTTTGTACTGGTCCACTTTGACCATCTAAAAATTTATTAAAATTACTTGGCTCTAAATCTTTTATCAATTTATTAGGAGCATCTGTATCTAAGCTATCTTTGTATTTAGAATACTTCTTATCTAGTTCTAGTTTAACTTGAGGATATATTTTATTAACATTGTTTTGATCTTCAATGGCATACATTTCTTTTTGAATACCAGCGATAGATTTTGCAACAGATGTAATAGCTGCACCTCTTTGAGTTGCTAAAGACATTGGTAAAGCAAGAGCAGAAGTTCTTGGTGTTGCACTTTCTGCAACTTTAGCCTGGCTATTAAATATTTCTAATTTTGCCATTATACGATTACCAATCTTCCAGCTTGTTGAGATTGAGATCCCATAGATAATAAACTTCCAGCAGCTTTCATGTATTCTGTGTTAGCTGTCATCTTACCTTTAAATTCTTCGCCTCTGCCTCTAGCTTCAATTAATAAAGATTGATTAATCTGATCCTGGACAGCAACTTTAGAATTGTAATCTGATATTGCTAAATCAAAAGATTGTAATTGTTTATTTTTAAGAGCAACTTTAAATGGAGTATCACCAGCTCTCATCTCTGCACCAGATCTTAAAGATGATACAAAAAAATTTGAGTATTGTTGGTCTTGCTGATCTAGTAATCTTGGTCTTTCAACTGTTTTATAAATTTGTGCTTTAACTGCTGCTTTCTTTCTTTCGTATTGTGCTTCTTGATAAGCAACACTTGCATTGTATTTACCGATTGCTTTTGCTGAACTTGCTGCTGCTAAATTACCTAGAAAACTCATAAATTTTTGCCATCCTATAATAGTTAGTTTGGTCTGGACCATACATGGTCATCAAACCTTCGTTTTTTAATCCAAGCCATTCGGCAAACCGAACACCAGTTTTAAATTCTGCTTTGACTGCTGTTTGCAATCTATAAATATTGTTGTTGTTACAAAGTAGATCTAATCTTTTCTTAACAGCTGAAGCTGATTTAATTTTATAATCATGAACTTCTTTGCTTGCCATAACCCAACCTTCAGCAACTCCGTTCCAAAGAGGAATGATGCCGCCAGACAAAATAGGATTATCGTCAACCAATAAAGTAAATGAGAGACCAAATACTTTAGCATCAATTCTATTTTCTGTATAACTTGCATCTACATCCATTAGTTTATGGTTTAATCCAAACTCAACCATTTGATCTCCATGGTCTTTTTCGTAAGGAACTATTTTAAAATTAGCCATCCGATGTAACTAGAGTTGGATATATTGCAAGTACAGAACATGGAAGAGGCTGGTCTTGTTTTATAATAATAAATCCATCTGAGTTATAATCATCTCTAAATTCAATTTCTTTATCTCCAGCAAGTAGAGTATCAACTGGAGCTGATAAATTACTTGATGTAGTTCTAAATGGTACTAACTCAAGATTAGATAAAGAAGGACCAACTTTAACTCCAACTGTTTCAAATAATCTTAATACTACTTTTGAAATTCTTTTTGTTTTACCTTGTGAAGTTCCTTCAGCAGCTCCACCTTCAATTCTCATTGTTTGTAAAATGCTATCGTAAGATAAACCGACACATGCTTTAGTAACTGCTCTATCTAAAGTAATCGCACCAGAGCTTACAGTTTTATTAGCATGTACAGATCCATCGGCCAGGATAGATACTGCTTGGCCTTCTAAATGTCCTAAACCAGATAAAGTTGTTGTAGAAGATCCAGAGTAGGAGAGGTGGCTATCTAAAAATTTAAAATCTGTAGGATCTGTTTCGTCAAAATCAAAATCAGAAAAACATTCTACATATCTTTTAGTTGCACCATTAACAGTTCTTTTAATAATAACCCAGACTTCATCTTCAGTTAAATCTCCAGAAATTGTTGCAGCACTTTCACAAACCGCATCACCAGATCCAAAAACACCTCCGAAAATATGTCTGCTCCAAGCAATTACATTTTCTGATCTTTGATAAGTTAATGCAGCTAAAACTCCATCATCTCTAACACACCAAATAATACTACCTGGCTCTTGTTGATAAACCATTTCGTTTATTCCAGAGTTAGTAGCACTATCATTGAGTATAGTTAAGTCTGGAGCTTGATAACCATCACTATCAAAATTGTATTGTAGCTCTCTAATTTTTCTTCTAGCTTTTTGTAAAAATAAAATTGCATTGCCAGCTGGAATAGCATCTACATTGGCAGATCCATAAGAACTCTGTCTTTTAATTGTAATATTTGTTGGAGTAATACTTGCATCTGTTCCATCTGCTGAAACTGTGTATTCACCTCCAGTTGTTCCAACAACTAAAGTTCTTACTGCTTTCATATATCGAATAGCATTAACTTGATTAGCAGCAATAGTATAAACCATCGCATCACCAGCATTCGTACCAGTAGTCATGTTTTCGTAATCACCAGCTGCTGAAAAAAATATTGTTTGTGGCTCATCTGTTGTTCCAGCAAATACTAATCTTTGTTCAAAGAATGATACACATGATGGATGTCCAGTCGTATTCGAAAAAGCACCAAGATTGAAAGCGGCTGTTGCATTTGTATTAGTGAATGCAGTAGTAATTGTAGCAACAACAACAGTCGTATTGGTCCTTGCTGTAATTTTTGCTTTACCAGAATTAAAACTTATTATTCTTCCAACATCAGTTGTTTGAAAACCAGCACCACCATTTATTCCAGTAACTGCTGAAGCTGTAATTGTTTTTCCAGTTCCAGTTGCTGCTTGTTGAGGTGTTAATGTTGTCGCTGTAGAGTTTGTTGCAAGATAAGGTCCATCTGTAAAAGCAACTTCTGCTAATGTCCAAGATGTATGACCAGTTCTTGATAACTTCATCACTTCATGATTTGGATGTGTGATGTACATAACATCTGCTGATTGAGCAAATTTTATTTCAAATAATTCAGCAGTTAAATACGGAGTTGATATTTCGTAAGCTGATCCGCTATCTAATATCTGTCCTTTGTCTTTAAAAAATCTAATATAATTATTTCCAAATTCTAAAATATAAGTTTGAGTAGTTGAAAACTCAAAAGGTATTAATCTTGTTTTAGCAGCACTTGATTTAACTTCAGCAATAAATTGAGTACCAACTCTTCTAGTAGCAGCTCCTTGAGGATGTACTAAAAAATTTTCTAAAGTTTTTGCACCAGAACTATATTTATCAAAATCTGTTCTGCCATCCATTTTAGGAGAAAATTCTCCAGAGACAAAAGATGTTAAAGCTAGTGTTGTTCTTGGCATATTTTTTTAAAAATTTCTTGTTGAGTTAAACCTTGTTCTTCTCTTTTACATTTAGTAGTTGGATCTATTTGATCTTCATCAATAATTTCTACTAATGCGTATCGATAAACTTTAGTGTCATCTCCCCATTGAAAATGAAGAAGTGATTTAGGCTCTTTATATTTTTCTATAACTCTTGGATCAAAAGCTGATTTGGACATTATAATCTGGCATCTGTAAATTCAGAACTTTCAATCGTTCCTAAAGAATTTTCAGTAGCATCAATAAATCTCGCCTCTCTTAATCTTTCATCTGCTCTTTCCATATAATTTTTGGCAAGTGTTGCATTGTTAGTTACAGCATAAGCGATATCTGCTGCTAGTTGATGAGAAATACTTTCTTGTAAATAAGTATCGTAATTATTTGGATCTGTATCTTTAGCAATATAAATTAAAAAAACTGTTCCTTCATCTGTTACAATATTTCTGCCTTCTAATTTATAATCAATACTTGATGCAATACTATCGGTAGTACCATTATGAATTTTTAAAACTCTCAAGCAATCAGCTGGAAGAGCATAAGCATTAGAGTATTCAACAACTGGAGCAGTAGAGTTTTGAGCTAATTGAATTCTTTTATGCAAACAGTTCCAAGCATGACCTCTAAATACTCTATCTCTAATAGGCTCATACCTTTGATTACATAATCTAGCATTTTTACTGTCATCAGTTAATGCTGAGATTGTTGAAGCTCCTAATAAATTTAGAGCTGAATTACACATTGAAACTACACTTGCCATTTTATACTTCTCCTAATTGTTTGCATTCAAATTTTATTACTATTTTTTCTTTTTCAATTCTTTCTCTTTGGAAATCATCTATTGTTTGTAAATTCATAAATGTATTATGTGAAACTTTGTAACCTTCTAAAACACAATCAACGTGATTATCAAATTCATAAGCTGAAATTTGGCTTGATGGACATTGTCCAGTAGTCATACTGCACATATATAAAATAATAATATATTTCATTTTAGCATTTCCATCTTCTTCTTGCTTGTCTGATCCTTGATTTTGGATTATTTTTAGTTTTTGCAGAAGATCTTTTAAGTTGTCCAGCAGATCTTGCACAGTAAGATTTTCTTCTTTTAGCAGCAGCTGATCCTTTTTTAACTTTACCAGTTACTGCGGTTTTTAATTTTGATCCTGGATTAGCTCTTCGATAAGCTTTCACTCCAGCCTTTGTCATTCCAGCACCTTTTTTAGTAGGTCTGTAATTCTTTTTATTTCTTGAAATTGCTCTTGCCATTTTATTAATGCCTGGCGGATTTCTCCGCCAAGCAAAAAGATTATTGACTACTCAACTGTGTAATAAACCCAACAATGAATAGAGTTACTTATAGTAGCTCCACCAGTTGTGATTACGATATCAGTTTCAGCAGTAGTTCTGTAACCCAGACCAGTCATCGCTGTATTAGCAGCAGTAGAGCCACCTAACATTGATTGAACTTGACCAGCAGCATTCCACGTACCTACAGCAGCTAAATATCTGTCAGCATCTCCGCTGTCTCCAACTGCTAAAGTTGAAGATCCGCCTAAAGCATCACACTTTAGAACAACATCCATTATAGTTGCATTAGTTGGAATTTTACCAATCGTAATGTCTGATCCAGAGGCAAGAGAAGAAGCTTCATAACTATCGTATGAAACTCTTAACTTTCCACCCAGAACTTCGCTATCCACTTTTTCAATAGGATCAGCAGTTATTTTTGTGTGATTTACACCTTTAACACTTGACATGATTTATATCTCCTATTGATTAAGCTTCGTGAGCTTGGATTGTTACAACTTTATCTTCTTCCATTCTAGTCGATCCGATAGACTGGCAAACATAAACTTGATGAGCATAACCTTTGTCAGATCTTTCATCAATTCTAGTCATTAAGTCTTGACCGATTGCCATTTTACATCCGTCCATTGCCCAAACTAGGCAAAGTCTTTTAGATGAAGCAATAGTAAGTCTGTTAGACACTATAAAGTTGAAGCCTAAGAATGAATTAACTTCTCCATTCGCTAGAGCTTTTACTGAGTTGAAATCACTAGATGTAACTTCAGTAGTTCCTAACAAATCTGTGATTTGTCTTGGACCAACTGCAATGTATCTAGTAATTGATGGATCAACAGATGCAGCATCAAGAAGTTCTTTAGCACTTCTTAATTTTGCAATAGTTAAACCAGCACTACCACTTTCAGTTATCTTTTGGCCAGACGGAAGAGCAGTAGCTGTTGAGCCAGTCTCTCCAGTAAATGCTGTTCCAGATAACGCAGCGATGATTTCATCATCTTGAGCTCTTCCTAGTGCGTAAGCAGCAGCAGAGGCATAAGATGAAGTTGGATCGATTAGAGTTCTGATTTTATCTTGGTTATCGATAAGATCTGCATACTCGTAATCTACCAGGCTAACTCTTCTTCTTGCATGTGGTGTATCCATCTGTGGTGTATCAGCATGTCTTGTAGTTCTTTTAACTGCAAGTGCACTTCCAACTTGGTCGAAAAATGCGTTTTTGCCGACAACAGTTTCTACATCAACAGCAGATCTCAAGAGAGAACCTTTTTGTTGTGATAGCATTTGTACATTATTTGAATATTGCTGTACAAAAGCTGTAGTAATTTGATTTGACATTTTCAAATCTCCTTATGTTGTTGGTTGATTTAATCGACTTGGTTGTCTCCAAATTGGAGGTCGCATCTGTAAATTTTAAGACTTCACTTTGTCTTTTTTTCCAGCGGTCTTTTCAGATTGTCGCTTAGAATTTTTTGTAACCCAGTTGAAATAATTTTCAGCTATTGGTAGAGGATCTCTTCTATCGTTCTCTGGACCAAATTCAGTAGCTAGTCTTAAACATTCAAGTCTAACCTCTGTATCTGTTATTATATCTCCTGGCTCAAACCTTTCATTAGCCATTTAGCAGCTCTCTCAACTTCAATACTTCATCAACTGATTTTTTATGATTAGGATGAGTTTTAGACCAATACGCAGATCCTTCTTGAGTTAGTTCGTTAATTTCTTTTTCAAGATCTTTAGCTGTCATATATTCAGATCCATCACCTTTAATGATTTCATCTTCAGATAATTTGTTAGCTAATTCAGAGAATGCTTTTATAACATTAAGATTATCTCCAAGTCTTGATCCATCTTTTAAAAAAGTATTTTCTAAAAAATCTGATCCTAAAGAATTGACAGCAAGCTTTTTAGCCTGGTCAAGTCTTTTAGCAAATTGAGGTCCAAACTCTTTTTTAAGTTCAGTCTCTGTAGCTAGTTGACCTTGAGCAGCAGCATCTTCTTCAGATGCAGCCTTGTTACCATTCATCTCATTATAGTATTTAATTAAACCTTCAGCTTGTTTTGGAAGTAATCCTAACTTGTGAGCTGTTTTATTAAATTCTGATACTTGTTGACTATCCATTTCTTGATCTTTGAAATCATATTTATAATCCTCTGGTTTTTCTGGAGCACCCAATCTTTTAAAAACTTCATTCCAATCTTCTTCGGTTGCATGTTTATTAGGAACTGGAATTTTATCCGCACCTACTAATGATTGAGCATGCTTATAACTTTTAAGCAAATCTTCCATGTTGTTAAAATTATTTAAAGACTTATCTTCCTTAAAACTTTCTGGAATTAAATCTTTAAAATTAGTTTCTACCGCTGCTGTTGCTTCAGTATTAGTTTGAACAACATCAGTCGGTTGTTCAGATTGCACCTCTGGTGCAGTTGTCTGATTTTCCATTTATATACCTATTGGTTATTTTGATTTAAGCATTGCTTTTATAAAAAGAGAGATTGATCTCTGTCCTTCTAAAAAAGCGGTCTCATGACTGTTATCTTTAATGAAAGTAGTCGAGCTCTCATGACATCTTTTTGAGATATCCTCCATAACTCTTTGACCTTCTTCTGATCCAAAAGTAATTTTATAATCTTCTCTTAATTGTTTTATTTTTTTTTCTACTTCTTTATTGTGATCCATCTTGTACTACCTTTGCCATTGGAGCCGCATTCTTAGCCATTTGTGTTTCAGCCATTTGTTGCTGCATTTCCATTTGTTGAGCTTCTTGTTCAGCTCTTTCTGCTCTTAACTGTTGTACTTGAGCATCTGATTTAATTACTTTTGCTGGTAATCCTAAAATTGAAATAATTTGTTTTACTAATCCATCTTCATCAATGTAATCCATAACTGGCATTGTCTGAGCTAGTGATCCAAAAAGTTCTAAGCCTTTCATTAAAGATTGAAGCTCTTGTCCTCTTTGGGCTAAAGCCATTGGAGATACATATTCAATATTTAATTCTTGTTGAGTTAAAATATCTGGAGAAGGCATGAATAATTGATTTCTTAACATGATGTTAAAAACTCTTGTAACCAATGGAGATAGTAATTCAGATTGTAATCTACCTAATACTGGACCAAGTATTCTCATTTTCTCTTCTTGTCTTTGCAAAACTTCAGTAGCAGTCATGTTTCTATTTTCAGTTACTACTAACTGATCAATATGAAACATTTTATTAATAGCATCTCTTCTTTGATTTTCGCTATTTAAAGTAACCGCAGTATTTGCATTAATATTTAATGGCTCAATTCTATCTCTTGATCCAGATCTATAATAATTAATAGAGCCTGGAGACATTCTAATAGGAGCTAACATTCCGTCATCTGGAATGAGTAGAGGAGGATCAATCTGTTTTGCAGCAGCTTTCAAACTATGCTCTACCATTTTATTTAAAACCTTCACATCTGGTAACGCATTCATTCCAGGTGATCTTCCATATTGTTCTGTAGATGCTTTTAAGTATCTTGGAATAACATAAGGATTTTCTTTAAAGCCACCAACAGAAATTACATGACCAGATCCATATTCAAAATAAATACTTTGAAAAGGCATGTTAGCTTTATCTTGTTTTTGTGGATCAAAATCTAATCTAGGTCTAATGACATGGACTAAGTCAATATCATCAAAAGGAGCTTTTTTTAAAACATTAACTATTTCTTTTGAAACATTCTCAATACCAAATTTTTCTACTGTTGCTTGAGCAGACATTTTAAATCTTCTATATAAAGTATCGACATATCCTTTTCTATTTTCCTGGATATAAATTTCTTTAATGTGTCTTGCAGAGAAAGTTAAAACATCTTCTTGATCTTCTTCAATCATTAAACATGAAGTGCCAAAAGCAATTAGATCATGATAGCATTCAAATATTTCTTGTTGAAAGTTTGACTTAGCAATTACATCGTACATTCTTTTTGTTGAATCTTCTAACCACTCTTTCGCTTCATCACTATCATTCAAACCAGTTTCTTTAAATCTTAATGAAAACCATCTATTCGCAGATGAAGTCAACATACCATGCAGAGATGCAGCTAAGAGTTCAAGAGCATGAACTGCTGTTGCGTCAAAGATTTGTGTACTACGTTTATCGCCTCTTGCTCGTTGTCTTGTGATCTCTGCTTTTCTAGGTAACATAACATCCGCCACTTCTTGCCAATGGCTTTCCCAGGTGGATCTTTTTTCTTGTAGCCTAGAGAGGTTGTCTTTTAGCTGTTTAGCTAAATTTCTAAATTCTTCTGATTGCATTATTTTTTCTTTTTCCTTTTGGCTTTATTCTTTTTGCTATTTGGAAAACCAGCTTTCATATTCTTGTAAGCTTTAGCTGATATAGTTGATTTCTTTTTAGAGTTTGAAGTACCAGCTCGTTTTTTTTTATTAATATTTCTATAAAGTGACATAATTTATCCTAATAAAGTTTTCTTACTTAATGTTGCTGCTGTATTATCTCCAGTAACAGACGTTAATATTGTTTTAGTTTTTTTACCTCTTTTTCTGGCTAGTAATTTTTCATCTTCAGACATTTCAGTTGTATTGGCCATTTCAATATCAGTTGGTCCAGTAGCTGTAATTAAATCAGATTTAACTTCAGAGTTATTCATTTGTGATTTTACTTTTGGTTGTTCAATAGATTTTGGATTAGGATCGTTATCATTATCTTTACCAGTTCTAGGATCTACTGATCTTGGTTTTTTAGATACATCTCCTTGATAATCTGAACTACCTAAATAACTATCATTAATTTTTCTGTCTTTTGCTTTAGCTTTACCTTTTTCAATAGCACCAGCAACACCTCTAACAACAGCTCCAGTTATTCCACCGCCTTTAATAAAATCTACAACTTTTTGTTTTTTTTGAATTGTTTTTAATTGTGCAGAGTAAGTTCCACCACCACCGCTACTATCTGAACTATTGCTTGAAGGTCCACCCATAATTATCCTAATAAAGTTTTCTTGTTAATATTTTCATCTTCAATTTCATTCAATCCAGTTCCAGTAAGAATAGTAGATCTTCTGCCTTTTCGTTTTCTTTCAGCAGCTAACATTTCTTTTTCAGCAGCAGCATCTCTTTCCTCATCTGCATAATCTGGAACATCAACTGGTTCTGGCATTACTATTGGAGGAGGAGCTGGCATTTTTGGTTTAAAGATTGATCCCATAATTATAGTACCTCGTAATTTATATCTGTTGCTATTTGTTTTTTTGTTTGGTTAAATTTATTTTCAGTTATGCCAGTTGCTAAAACTCTTATCGCATCCGA
>Ga0209815_1002450_pt1 | contig 11288 bp, 24 predicted proteins | sample CoawatmetaG00DNA_FD_187507 | JGI IMG/M metagenome (GOLD analysis project Ga0209815, IMG submission 187507) | Marine microbial communities from the West Antarctic Peninsula - Coastal water metaG002-DNA (SPAdes) (version 2) | ecosystem: Environmental > Aquatic > Marine > Coastal ...
CTATGTCAAAGGCTGGAAATAAAGTAGTTAAGAAAATGGGTAATAAAAAATACTCTGATACCAATCAAATAAAAACACTTGTTATTATGCAAGTGTTGGGTAATACAAGGAGTTTCTTTGATGCACAATCACAATTAAAAGATACTCCAAATTTCTTTAGTAAAACCACAATCCCTGATAGTAGCATATCAGATAATAACTATACATCATATTTTTTATTCGGTGGCAGTGACAGTGATCACAATGCATTAATAGAAACACAGTATAGGAGATAGTCATGGCTGAAGTAGAATTTGCTGGAGTAAAATTTAAAGGTGGTAAGATGATTGCTATCGTCATGGCATTATCGACTCTTGTTGGTGGACTATATGGTGGGTTTGAAGTGTATAAAGATTATATGGATATGAAGAAGAAAATTGTACAATACACAGCACCAGATTTAAGTGGTATAAATGAAGAACTTGCAGTATTAGATAAGAAGATGGATGGTGTACAAACTAGTGTTTCAGAGGGTGTAGATTATACTAGAGATATTAAGAACGACTTAAAGAAAGATATTGGCCGTATTGAAAAACAAGTGGATAGTGTAGAACAACGTGGTAAGGATGCATTTGCTTTAGTACGAGAAAGTATTGAAACTAATGACACTAAGGTTCGTAAGATGGTTTCTGATGCAACAGACCGTTTTGATAAACGTAGAGAACAGACACGAAATGATATGGATTCTATGGAAACTAGAAATAAATCAGAAATGAAAATTTTAAAGGATGATATAAATAATAAGATAAAGAAAGCCTTAGAAAATCCTTTAGCAAATATGAGGAAATGAAAAATGAATTTATACGAAGTTGGCATATATAATAAATATGTTAGAAAGGCTGTTCGTGAAGACAATGACTTGCCCTTTGGTATAAGTTCTAAATGGGAAGATGTTTTGTTGTTTGAGTATTCAGCTGAAAACGAATCTGATGCAAAGAAAAAAGCAGAGTTTGAATTTTCACCTACACTTGGTTATGTTGTTGATGGTATAAACAAGCTTGGTCTAGGATAGGGTAAGAACATGGTAGTAGCTGAAACAATGGCCGCAATTGCTCTTGCAAAAGGTGCAGTAAGCGGAGTTAAAAGTGTAATCAACACCTGTAAAGATATTTCTGAAATTTCTGGTCAAATTGATCAGATGTTTCAAGCACATGAACAAGTGCATAAAAAATCTAGCGCTAAAGGTAATGAAGCATGGAATAATTATCTCACACAAAAACTCAAAGATGGTGATGAAGAAGAAGGAGAATCTTTTTCTGATGTTACTGCTGAAATTATTGAAAAAAAACAAATAGAAGAGCAGATGGTAGCAATGCAGCGTATGCTGAACAAACGCTTTGGCCACAATACTTGGACTGAGATTGTTGATCTAAGAGAAGAAAGACAAAAAGAAAACAAAATTAAGCGTTCTAAAGCAAAAGAAAAGTTTTTGATAGATAGAGAACGTAAAAGAAAAAAAATGAAATACTGGCTCCAACAAGCTGGCAACACAATAATATTGGCAGCGTGTGTTGCCGGAATTTGGTGGTGGCTCTCATATCTAATAAAGTGTGCTGGTAATTGTTTTTAAATAATTTTCTAGTTATACCAAATTTGCATAGATGGTGTTCTGAATAGACATGTCATTTATGCATACCTCTGTTATACATATAAGTGTAAAACATTTATAACACAGAGGAAAATGAATATGACTAATTTCTTAAAACAAGTGGTTGACTGCTTTGGAGTATCAAAATTAACAGATGATTCTGGCGTGAAACGATACTACCAAACTGAGTACGGCCGTATAGAAGGACAGAGATTATATTCAGAGTTCCTTAGAAACGGAAGGGTTCGCTAATGTGGTCTTATACATCTGAAGAAAACTCTTGGCTTTCACGTACTGGTAAATCTATTGTGACATACTTGGATAAAGTTGGCACTGCTAGAGCAAGTAATCGTGTAGCTCAGAATCATGATATTCTTAAATCAATAGAAAAGCATCTCCGCTAATTATTTAAATAAAAATGAAAAAAAATTCAAATAATAACAAAAAGTACTTGACAAACTTACTTTGATAGTCTATTATAATAATATATGATGACTTGAACGGATAAATAATATTATGGAATTAAACGAATACACTCACACTCTACTTGCTATAGGATGCCTGTATGGAACATATTTTTTAGGTGGTTATTTAAAATCTAAAAAGGCTGTTGAAGATGTAGTTGGTATCACTTTAGAGAGTCTAAAAAAAGAGGGGTTGATACTCACCAAAGAAGATAAAAATGGTGAAGTTGACATTATCCCTATTTCTGAAATTATAGCAAAAGCAACAAGAGATGCAATCACCAAATAAAATAGTTACATTATTCTGTACACTATTGACTTCTACTGCCCTCGCAACTGAAACACCTTGCGATTACACAACCAAAACTAAGGTTGTGTATGAGGGTAGCATTGAGTCTGTTCGTGTAGTCAAGAAAGATGTACAAAAATATGTAGAAGATACTCGCAAATGTACGATGAATATAGAAGCTCGTATAAAAGGTAAGTGGTATCCATCTACAGCAAATTATATCTTTGGGCCTGATATGTCTGAAATAGACGCTTGTAGTCTAGCAGAGAATCGTGCAAAAACCAAAGTTATGAGAACTATTATACCCGAAACATTAAAAAGTGAAAATAATTTAAAATGTGACTTGACAAGTCCTAAGAAATCGTGTAGAGTAGTATTAATTGATGCAGAAGTGTCAGGTTATGGAAAACAACAGATAAGGATGTTAAGTTGTGAATGAAAAGAATGTGAAAATGGTTAGTTGTTTAGCCTTGTTAGTAATTGGTTTATCTGGTTGCAGTAGAACATTAGAGGGAGCTAAAACAGATATCTTTGATACCCGTAAAGCAATATCTGATTTTGTTGCACCTTCTAGTAAACCAGTTAAAGTGGAAAAGAAAATTGATTAAAATTATTATTGGAATTGTAATCGGATTTATGTTGTGTAATTATTACCCATCAGTAGTTCCAATTGCAAAATATAAATTTCTTGAGTCAGGTGGCCCAAGAGATTCGTTGGTAAATACATTGAAGGAGATTAAATAATGAACGCCAAACTACTCGCAACCGTATCGGTGGTTGCACTCACTCTTGGCGCCTGTGGTGTCACAAGTCCTGTTTCAATGGTGGATACACCAGAGATTCGTTATAAAACTGCAAAGGTTGAAGCTGCTGTTTCTATTATACCGTCATGGTATAAGAAGATGCCTGAGAAGAAAGGTTCTATCTTTACAGTCGGTTCTGCTACTGCACCAGACTTACAGCTTGCTGTTGACATTGCCACGTTGAATGGTAAGGTTGTTCTTGCTGATCGTATCAACGGTAAACTTAAAGCTATGACTAAATCATGGATTGCAAAGTTTGGTCAATCTGATGTTGATGCTCGTGTCATGACAGAGATTGAAAAGGTTGCAAAGAATGTAATTGCAAATGTCGATGTTGCTGGTTATAGTCCAGTTGAGATAGACGTTTCTGCAGCTGGTACTCAGTATCGTGCATTTGTTCTTTTAGAGTATTCTGATAAGGAAGCATCTAAAATCATCTTCAATCGGTTACGTAAAGATCGTTTAGTATATTCTCGACTACGTTCAACAGAAGCGTGGAAAGAACTTGATAAAGAAGTTAATTCATCTGAGAAGAAAGATGAAGGCCAGTCACTACAAAATCTTGAAAAAGTAATCAAAAAGAATCGGATAGTGACAGTTGAAGAACCTTCTGCTTAGTAGTACTTTAGTTCTCTCTCTGAGTGGGTGTTTAGGTAGCGGGTTAATGCCCTCTGGTGTAAACCCCACTTTAGGGTGCAGTCCAATTACAGGATGTACATCTAAAGATTACTACATTCCTGGCCGTGGAGTATGGGCTCCTAAAAATAATGGAATAACCAAATCTACTATGGGTGCTGTTGCTGGTGCTGGTCTTGGTGCAATGATGGGAGCTGGAAGTGGCCCTATTACTGCTGCAGCATATTCTGTTGCTGGTCTTGTCGTTGGACATGAAATTGGAGCTCACTTTGATAAGGTAGATCAAATACACGCTACATTGCTGTTGAAACAAACCCTAAGTAGTAATAGTGATGGGCAGATGTCTAACTGGACAAATGAAAAAAAAGGGTTTAGTGTAACACAAGGCCCTGTTGCTACAAAAGGTAACTGTAGAGAATTTATATCTAATGTTGCTGTTGGAAAAGAATTTAGAAAATTGAGAGGTACTGCTTGTTTAGAAAATAAAGTTTGGGTTATGAAAAATGTTTATTAAAATAGCCCTTGACAAATCTTCTTTACTGTAGTATATTTATAATATGACAATGCATCTATTACCAGTTTATTTTAGTACAACCAGTACACGTAAACGCAAAAAATCCAAGAAATCAAAATCTCTATTAAAAGCAGAGATTGTTCACCAGAAGTTTCTTAAAAAAACTATTCGGGGTGTAGCGCAGTCTGGTAGCGCATTCGCTTTGGGAGCGAAGGGTCAGAGGTTCGAATCCTTTCACCCCGACCAACCCAATCTAGCACCACTTTCTAATGATATTCCTGTAGGGATAGCAAAGAAGAAAGAAGTGATGGATCACAATTTCACAATCGCACCAGCTTATAACAAGGGTGCATATCAAGTAATCAGTAAAAACAGTATAAAGGATATTGGAAGATGATTTTAGGTTTAACTATTTTAGGTGTAATCGCAACTGCTAACTTTACAGTTAGTTTGATTAAGTGGGTAATTTAAATGAGAGTAGAAGTTAGAGGCAATAATGTCGATAAAGCATTGAAGATTTTAAAAAAGAAACTTCAACAAGATGGTTTCTTTAATGAACTACGAGAACGTGAATATCACATGACTAAAGGTGAAAAGGGTAGGAGATCAAAAGCTGCTGCTATTCGTAGAGAATTAAAAACACAACAAAAACGTATGGAAGAACTTGGATTTTAATTAATGACACACGAAACAACAACAAGTACTCCTCTTAAAGAACATCAAGAGGTAGTATGGTATATTAAATGGGCTTCATCTATTATTCTTGTTATTGCAATGATTGCAACTACAAATAATTTATATCCATATAATATGGTTTTCCAATTTTTTGGTTGTTTAGGATGGTTGTGGGTTTCTATTATATGGAATGATAGAGCATTAATTGTTGTAAACTCTGTTGCTTGTGCAATATTCATCAATGGTTTTGTTATGTATTTTAAGGAATTTAAATAATGGATATTGATGAATATTATAACGCATCATACGAAGTTAAAGATAATTTTCTATCAGAAGTAGAGTTTGCAAAATTAGAAGAAGCAATTATGGGCCCAGAATTTAATTGGAACTATAGTTACAATGTTTCTGATGGTGGTGATTCTGAGAATGACATATATTTTATGCATTTATTTTATATAGGTTTAGGTTCAAAACCTAAAATAGATTTTCATGGAAATCCAATACCACCAGAAAAAAGTCCTTTCTATAAGTTTATAGAACCATTTCTAGAAAAACTTCCTGACTTTCAAACTTTAATAAGAGCAAAAGCAAATCTTTATGTTGCAAGAAAAAAATTAATTCATCATAAAGATCATATAGATATGGAGTTTTCACATAAAGGAGCTATATTATATATGAATGATAATGATGGATTTACTGTACTAGAAGATGGTACAGAGATTGAAAGTAAAGCAAATAGAGTATTACTTTTTGATCCAAGTAAGCCACATCATAGTACTTCATGTACTAAAGATAATCGTCGTGTAAATATTAACATCAACTACCTATAGAGGATAAGATGGCTAAAAAGAAAATTACTTCAGTTACAGATAATAGTAAGTGGGTTGCTCCTAAAACTAGGAAGAAACGTAAACCTATGTCTGATGAACAGAAGGTTGCAGCTGCAGCACGCCTTGTACTAGTACGAGAAAAACGTGCTGAGTTAAACCCTACTTATGGTAAAAGTAATATTCATGTGTCTTTACATGACTTACCAAAAGATCATAATTTACATCCTGATAAAATTAAGTTGTGGATGAAAACACAAAAAGAACTTGCTTCTGTTGAACGTGCTAGTGTTAAGAAAGACTTTAAAGGTGCATTAGCAAAACTTGCAAATCATGAAGGTTATATCAGACAGATGCAAAGTTACCTTAAACATGGTGATTGGGTGAGTAACTTTTATGGTGAATACCAAGATAAGAAAATTAAATGGAAGAATGTAGCACTTGCTTATTATTTTGAGGGGCCTATGAAGGGTCAACCAAAACGTGATGTTGGCACATTTTATCCAGACTTGGGTTTAGTATGGGAAAGTGGTATGGTAGAATGAACGAAGAAAAACCTTCAGCTGAAATCATAAAGGGCCCTTGGAAGAAAACAATCAATACTCCAACAGAAGACCAACTTATGAAAGCAGAACAACTTGCATTTTGTGATGAAATTTCTCACAGCTGTTTGATGGCGATCATAACAATATTAGTTGAAAATGGTATAGATGCTACTGAAAAATCTTTTATTAAAGATATTACTTTTATAACGGAAGCAATTACAGCAACAATATTAAAATCAAATGATATGCACCACCCTTTACAAGTAATTATGGATATGACTACTGCTCTAGAAATAGACCCAGATAATACTCCTCATTGTGAAATGGATTATCATACTGTTGATGATATGATTGCAAGTTATAATTCTGTTATGGAGTCCCCTGATGATATTAGTTGATATGAACCAAATTTCTCTTGCAAGTATTATGATGCATATGCATATACAGAAAGAGTCAGATATTGATGAGAACATGGTAAGGCATATGATTCTCAGTTCACTAAAAATGTATCGTTCAAGATTTGTGTCTGAGTTTGGTGAGCTTGTTTTATGCTACGACTCAAGACATTATTGGAGGCGTGATTATTTTCCAGAGTATAAACACAGTCGTAAAAAAGGTAGAGAAAAAGATACTAAAAATTGGGATAGTATATTTAGTTGTTTGAATAAGATCAAAGAAGAGATAAAGAACAATATGCCATACAAGTTCTTAGAAGTGTATGGTGCAGAAGCTGATGATATTATTGCTGTTCTTTGTGCAGAATCTTCTGATGAAGTTATGATACTTTCTGGTGATAAAGATTTCATTCAGTTACAGAAATATCCAAATGTTAAACAGTACAGCCCTATCACCAAGAAAATGATAAATGGTTTTAATCCAGATGACTATTTAAAAGAACACGTATTGAAAGGTGATACAAGTGATGGTGTTCCTAATGTTCTTTCACCAGACAATTCTTTTGTAGATGGCATTCGACAGAAACCACTAAGTAAGAAGAAGATAGCTGCAATGGTAGACGGTAACTTTCCTAACGATGAAATCAAAAGAAACTTTCAAAGGAATAAAACTTTGATTGATTTAGGATGTATTCCAGAAGAGCTCCGGTCAGAGATACTAGATACATATAAGGAAGCGCCAGAGAACAGTCGCAGTAAAATATTAAACTACTTTATAAAACAAAGACTAAAAACACTTACAGAATCCATAGGAGAATTTTAATAATGGAATTGTTAATATCAGAAATTTTAGACAAGGTTTCAAAAATCAAATCGAAGAAAGAAAAGGTAAGCTTTCTTCAACAAAATAATAGTGACTCGCTTCGCATGGTAATTAAATCTGCTTTTGATCCTAAGATTAAGTGGTTATTACCAGAGGGCGATGTTCCATATGCACGTAATGATGCTCCAGAAGGAACAGAACATTCTGTTCTTGCATATGAGTCTCGTAAACTATACCATTTCCTTGAGGGTGGCAATGCTAGTATTACTCAGAACAAACGTGAATTAATGTTTGTACAGATGCTTGAAGGTTTGCATGAAAGTGAAGCAGATGTTCTATGTGCAGCCAAAGACAAGGTACTACATCAGAAATATAAAGGTCTATCAGAACCAGTTGTGAAGGAAGCTTTTGGTTGGAATGATGAATATATGCAGATGGATGGCCCTGATCCCAGACAAGGCCGCTAAATTAATTTAATCTTTTTTTGAGTTTTGTTTAATATCAATGACTTACCATGTACGATTTCTATTGACAAATGTTATTCTATGTGTTACTATTAGTAATAATCAAGAGAGGGATTCTTCTCTTGGAAACGAAACAAAGAAAGAGATTATATTATGACTACTGAAATTAGAAAAACTTTTGAGACTGTTGAAGCTGGTATAGAAAATATGCTTGCTGCAGCAGTTGCTGACTATGTTGGTTGGGCAAATAAATTGGGTGGAAAATCTGAAATTCGCCTTAAAATGGATGAAGATTTCAAGAATAGTTTCACTGTTAAGAACGGTTCTAAGTACATTAAGATTTCTAATGAAAGCGGTGGCACTTGGGGTTTTGTTGTCAACACTGACAATGACAAAAAATTCAAAAAAGGTGACTTATTGAAAGCTGCTGGTTATAGTGCGCCTGCACGTAATGCTGCTCGTGGAAACGTCCTTGAGGGTGGTTTTGCCATCCAGTGGACTGGCCCTTTGTATTTGGTATAGGAGAATATTGATATGAGTGGAATGAAAGATTTGTCAATGGATTTAGAAGATATGGTTGTTTCTGCATTAGAGAATGATGCAAAAACAGTTGAAGATGTTATTTCTTATTGCAGAGCAGAATTTGTTTTTGTTGATGAAGAATATGTTTCTAAACTATATACTGAATTTTGTGGAGAATAATCAATGAAATGGAACTATGCAGCCGCTACTTGTGAAGAAGGTGTTGAGTTAGTTGAATCATTTTCAACTGGATATTATTCGGATAGCCCATATTTTTCAGCAAAAAGTCGTGAAGAACTTGTTGAATGGTTACGTCTTGCTGCTGATGATGTAGAAAAACATGAAGTTATTGAAAGTTAAAAAAATGAATATATTTAATAAAAAAATTGTTGAAGACATGGTTGGTGGATTTATCATATTCGGTATGGTTATTGCATCATTTATAATGTTCGTATGAATGAAAATTATAATATAGAACTATATTTTCCTACACCAATTTATAATGTAGAAAATATGTTTTCTAAAGAACAAAATGTAAAATGGGCAGATGAATTACTTAAAGTAAAAGAGAATAATCCTATACAGTCAACCTATTGGCCGGGAGATACTTACACCACTTGTGGCCCCCTACATGATGGATTAAAAGAAAATGAAATATTTTATCCGTTAAATACTATTGTAAAAGATCACGTTAATAATTTTGCTGCACAACACGATGCTAATCAAGGTCTTGTTTGCAAAGAATCATGGGCAAATATATCATTACTAGGAAACTTTCAAGAATTTCATTGCCATGAAGGAAGAATAATTAGTGGCATTTACTATGTAAAAACACCAGAAGGTTCTGGAGCACTTGTATTTAATAACCCAAGAGGGCCAGATATGATGCCATTAATAAGAAAAAATTCTGGTAATCCAACAGATATATTAAACACCAAAAGAATAATTATTAAACCGAAAGAAGGTATGTTGATATTATTTAGATCGTATCTTGAGCACATGGTTTTGCCTAATAAAAATACTGATCCAAGAATTTCTATTTCTTTTAATTTTTCTTACGATTCATATTAATGAGATGTTTTCAGTATGAATAAAGTTATTGTAGAAGGTTCTTACAAATCTCGGCGTATTCTTGCCGAGAATGTTGTTAATTTCTGCATTAAAGAGCTCATGCCTCGTATGAAAACCCTATGCATAGAAGTTTCTCTTATCAGCTTAAAAGGTCAAGATGCTGTTGGTTGGTTTGTAGAGGGTGATAATAATCGGGAATATCACTTAGAGATTGAAAAAACTTTGACTGAAGAAGAATTTATAGAAACTTTAGCTCATGAGATGGTTCATGTATATCAAGGATCAACTCTTAAAATAAAAGATAGAGCAAGTAAAAGATTTTGGAAATGTAAGGATGGTAAATATCGTAACTATAGTGATGTTGACTATGCCAAACAACCTTGGGAAGTTGAAGCATATCGAATGGAAGGCCCTTTGTCAAAAAAATATAAAGAAATAAATTGTGGAGTTAAATTATGATTAATGAGATATTATTAGGTGGACTTATGTTGATTAGTCCTGTAAATGCTAAAGAACCTTTACCTACAGTTAATGAAAAATCAGTTGAATGTCTTGCAATGAATATGTATCATGAAGCAAGAGGGCAGGGTACTGCTGGTTTGTTAGCAGTATCTTCAGTTGTTATGAATAGGGTTGCAGATGAAAGATTCCCTAATAATATATGTGGAGTGATCAAACAAGCACAAACCCGCCCATCTTGGAAAGATAAAAACAAGATGATTCCAATTCGTGATAAGTGCCAATTTTCATGGTTCTGTGATGGCAAGAGTGATGTTCCTACTGATAAAGAAACTTACAAAAGACTATTGACAATAGCCAAAACATTGTTGTATAATGATGTTATAATTCCAGATATTACAGATGGTGCTCTATTCTATCACGCTGACTATGTGAAACCAGCTTGGAGTAAAACTAAAACTAAGACTGTAGAAGTACAGGATCATATTTTTTATAAGTGGGACAAATAAGTTATGACGTTTGATGAATACCAAGAGTTTGCAAGATCAACAGCAATATATCCAGATGAGTGTAAAATAACTTATCCAACACTAGGATTGTGTGGAGAAGCTGGTGAGGTTGCTGAAAAAGTAAAGAAGAACATTAGAGATGGTAAGTCTCTTGATGGTGTAGGTTTAGAGTTAGGTGATGTACTCTGGTACATCTCAGCACTCGCTGATGACCTTGGTGTGACGCTTGAAGAGGTTGCACAGGCAAATGTAGACAAACTAAAGTCTAGAATGGAACGTGGTAAGATTGGTGGAAGTGGCGATCACCGATGACAAGTGATATAATATCACTCTCTGATTTAATAGAATCTAAGCTTAAAAAAGAACAAGAGATAGATTACTATAAAGAAACACTTCTACAATTACAAAAAAAGATTGGTGTTCTCAGTAAAGAAGTATCTATAACAAGTTTAATTATTGACATGATTGAGCAAGAAAGGGTATTGACTTTAAGTGAGAAAAGGAGTAGTATTATAAAACTAGAAGAGAAGGTTAAAAAATGAAACATATTGAAGTATCGTTAATGGGAGAAAATGAATTATCTATTGATGGCCAAAGCAAACCAGATGGAAATATAGAAATTCGTGAATTTGAAGATGGTGAGTGGATGGGTGGCGGTTATGCTA
>Ga0209815_1002452_pt1 | contig 11281 bp, 17 predicted proteins | sample CoawatmetaG00DNA_FD_187507 | JGI IMG/M metagenome (GOLD analysis project Ga0209815, IMG submission 187507) | Marine microbial communities from the West Antarctic Peninsula - Coastal water metaG002-DNA (SPAdes) (version 2) | ecosystem: Environmental > Aquatic > Marine > Coastal ...
TTCCAATTGGGTGGGGTAAAATATTTCTCATGAAGGATGTATTTAGGCGACACCCAAATGTAGAATGGATTTTTAGTACAGATTGTGATGTTATGATTACAAATTTGGATACAAAAATTGAAGACATTATAAAAGAGCATGCGGGACAAAATACACATGTCATGATTGCAGCTGATTGTAATGGTATTAACTGTGGTAATATGCTAGTTAGGAATACTTCCATAGGAAAGGGGTTCTTGAACACTGTAATTTCGGGTATGCCACTTTATAGGAATTGGTACTTGTATGAAAATCAACTTATACAGGATTTGGCTATAGGTTCACATTTACGTGAGAGTGGTGTTTCCCCCGGTGGAACATTATGGGCGGAAGTCATTGAGGTTTTACCTCAGCGTGTTATGAATTCATATGATTACACCCAATTACCATTACTAAAGAATAGACCAAACTTTAAGGATATATTGGGTACCGACGGACAATGGAAAAAAGGAGATTTTTTAATTCAGTGGCCGACTACTAGTCTCGAATATAGGATTAAAGCTGCTAAAGGATTATACACATCAAATTATGAGAGTTTTCTCATGACCGACACGTAGGCTTGTATTCACAATTATCTCAAATCCGGCATCCGTAAGGTTTTTACAAAACGAAACATCTTCCGAGCAGGTTTCATTTAGCATTACCCCATCTTTACCTTCCATTTCAATAAGTGGATAACTAAAGTATGGATATTTAAGTTTTTCAATCACACCTTTACGACATGCGAAGAATCCCATACCGTTGTATGCAACAGATATGTATTTATCTTTGATTTCTTCATCAGACTTTATGAATTCAAATGAGCCATTTGATTTGTAATACTCGACGTCCCACTTTTTTACACATGCATAGTGTTTAAGATCTTCCATTCTATAGAGTCCAGAAACAACGGGATATTTATTGGTATCCTCAATGAGTTCGATGATTTGTTCAGGTGTAAACCTAATATCAGAATCAACTGTGACCCATACATCATACTCTATTTTACCACCAAATGGTTTTTGGTCGGCGCCCCTGAGGACATCGAGACCTAACGTTTTCATTCTAGAATACGTGACATAACTAGAATATTCATTTAGAATCATTACAGTATAATTTTTAGACTTTAAAGTTTGTACCGTCTCGAGAAGGTTCAGCATAAACCCACCCGAAAATGTCCGACCAGGGAGAGCGATTATAACTTTCGTCATTTGATGTTTAAGTATTCAATACTTTAAGTATTTCCTTAACCGCTGGGTGACGAACGATGTCTGCATCTCCCATTTCTACATGTGTGATATACTCCAGTTCTTGACACTGCATTTTATATATTAAATTTTCAAGACCGTTATCTTTCCCTAAATCACTTTGTTCTAGGTCACCAGTGACTATGAGTTTCGTACCTTCACCAATCCTTGTAAGAAGCAGTTTCATTTGGTTTGGTGTACTATTTTGCATTTCGTCCGCGATAATAAGGGTATCGGTGAATGTTCTACCCCTCATGTATCCCAATGGTTCGACGGTGATAAAACGATCCATTTGAGTATGGGTCATAGACTGCTCGAAAATATCATACATTGGTCTAGTCCATGGTTCCATTTTCTGGTCCATGTCACCTGGGAGGTACCCCATATCTTCATCGGTAGCCACAATTGGACGAGTGAGTACAATTCTGGGACGCTGAAATCTAGACACATGTTCTATGGCGACATGACACGCCAACATCGTTTTCCCTGAACCCGCTGGACCAGTTCCCACTACAATAGGTTTAGGTGACCTAAGCGCGAGCATGTATTTACATTGACCAGGGGTTTTTGGGAAGTTCATATATCTTAATTAAAGATTTTTTCCTTATATACTTTATATGGAGTTCCACTTTATAAAATTAAATTATAATGGTACGTATCTTAGTCTTGTGGATCCAAAATCTAAATCTCGTTTCGTATGTTTTGCGGAAAAAGATATAGCAATGAAGTGTTTAGAATATTCGGCTGATTTTAGAGCTAGAAATCGTATATGGCCATCACTTGACATGTCTTCAGAAAATAGGAAATTGCAACTAAACGATGCTATAGAATATCCATATGGACCACCTCGAATTATAAAACGTTCATTAGAAATTGAAACGTTTGATTTTAACACTTTGGATAAAATATCGTCTAGAACAAACGTATCATTTTACTGCATTTTAGCGTTTGATGTTATTTTTAATAGTGAGTCTGAATCAATATCTATGTCTGGACAGGAAATGGATGGTATGGCAAGTCCTGAAGATTTCGGAGAGTGGATGGACTACAGCTTAAAAACAAAGTGACTTGTAATAACAATATGTGTGGCATCATAGCCCTCTTCGGTCAAGAAGTAGAGGTTTCTTCATACCTACTTACGCACCGGGGTCCAGATGATTACAGTACACGAACATCCGGGAAATGTCGTATGGATTACTATCGTCTATGTATCAACGACCTTACACCCGCAGGTATGCAACCTTTTAAAGATGATGAATCTATGTTGATATGTAATGGTGAAATCTACAACCACACCAAGTTTAGAACTGGTGCGGAAAAGAGTACAAGTGATTGTGAGATTCTGATGCCTCTGATCAAAGACGTCGGTATCATGAAAGCTGTCGACATGATAAATGGTGATTTCGCATTTGTCTATACCGATGGCAAGCAAGTACTTGCTGCTAGAGACCCTGTAGGTGTAAGACCTCTATTTTACACTCGGTATGCACAAGGCTCTATCGCTTTTGCGAGTGAAGTAAAGGCATTACTCTTTTTAAATTCCGATATCCACATCTTCCCACCGGGACACATTTATGATTCTTACATAGATGGATTCGTGTGTTATCATACGGGATACTGGGGTATCAATAAGCATTTAGAAACAAACAATAGTAAAGAAATTCGTGAAACATTTGAACAAGCTGTACATGAGCGTCTTGCTACATCTGATAGAGAAATTGGGTTTCTTCTGTCGGGTGGTCTTGATAGTAGTCTCATCGTTTCTATTGCAGCTAGAAAGCTTGGTAAGATTAAGACATTTTCAATTGGGTTGGATGGAAGTCCCGATCTCATGGCTGCGAGGAAAGTTGCAAAGTATCTGGATACAGACCACACGGAGGTTAAGTTTACAGTGGAAGAAGGTATTTCACATGTAAATGATGTCATTCACACACTCGAATCTTATGATACAACGACTGTACGTGCAAGTACACCAATGTGGCTCCTTTGTAAATATATAAAACAGAATACGAAGTGTCGTTATATATTTTCGGGTGAGGGGAGTGACGAGATTTTAGGTGGCTATCTTTACTTCCGTAACGCACCCAGTGTTGAAGAGTTTGCATCTGAGAATATGAGACGTCTTCGTCTTATTCATCAGTTTGATGGATTACGTGCAGATAGGTGTGCGGGTGCACATGGTTTAGACCTTATCGTACCCTTTTTGGATAAAAACTTTATTGACGTTTGTATGAGAGTCAATCAAAATAACAAACGGACAAAAATTGAGAAGGGTATGCTTCGTGAAGCTTTTGAAGGGTATTTACCACATGATATCCTATGGAGGCAGAAGGATGGAATGAGTGATGCGGTTGGTACCAATTGGGTAGATGAAATTAAGAAACACGCTGAAAAGGAGATTGATGATGAAACATTTAATGAAATACGTATGAAATCACGTGGATATAACACACCACTCACCAAGGAAGAAGCACTGTATCGACAGTTGTTTTGGCGAATGTATGGCAAGGATAACGACCACCTCATATCTGAAATATGGAGACCAAAATGGACGAAGATAACTGATCCCAGTGCGCGTCTACTTATAGAAAAGAATCGTACGTAATATAAATGGCTGAGTTTGTAAAACCCTTCGATTGCAAAAACGAGAAACACGTAATGTGGCTTAAGCACCTTGGTGGAACAATGGCTAAATCATTGAGTGGTGATAAAAAGATTAATATGGCTGCTGCTATCGATGATAACCCGTTACCTGGTCAACCACATGTCAAAAATGTGATGGACTTTCCATATGTACATTTCCAATTAGCTATGAAGTACGCAAACGCTGTATTAAGTGAGGAGGCTTGGGTTCCCAAGACTAAATGATTTGTATTCATCTAACGTAAAGTCTTGAGGTTCGGATTTTTCGTCCATGCGTATGAGTAGTATTTTACCATTGACTTCTTCTACGTCAAATGGTGAGGGTAGAACGTTCTCATTCTTGATTTTACCCTCTTCGGGTTTCATAATTACGACATCTATATCAGGCCATTGCCCTATAAAAGTTTGTCGTCCACCCAAAAGTTTAAAAATTTCATTCTTACTAGGTGTAATATCTAGTTGTATTTCTTGTACATGACCTAATTCCTCATGAATAAGAATTGCTATAGTCATCTTAGATAGTCTCATAAAAAAATATTCGTAAATTATAAAATGAATGCGTCGAATCGCACAGCTATAAAGTTTATAGTTATACTCTACGTGGCTATAGTCATCCTTTCCATGATGTCCAAGGAGAAGTACGTTGCTGACGGTTCTGGACGTTTAGATTACCACTACGCGACTGGAGACTATGATACTAACCCCGAACGCCGCGTTGGTGGATTTTTCGATAATTGCTCTCCTGAAAATATGGAAGACTGTCAGCGTAATAATCCTTATGAGGGTCTTCCTCTGCCCTAAGTGGTTTAAAAACAATGTAAATGTATATACTAAGAATAATGAACTCCACACGTGAGTTTGTAATTCAAAAAATATCTACCCTTCTCGATATTCAACAGGATGATAAAATCTGTACAGATCTCGAGAAGTGTATACTGAATCATTCACACGATAGGTGTAAAAATCAACCCGCGTGGGATAACCCCGATTTTACGAGTATTTATAAGCACAAGTTTCTATCTATTCAAAGCTCTCTAAAAAGTAACCCAGAACTTGTAAGTAAAATTAAATCAAAAGTTATACCTGTTATAGAAATTATAAATATGCGACCAGAAGCATTACGTCCCGATGGACTATACGCGAAAGAGATTGAAGTGGGAATTCATAAACAATTACGAAAGGAATATATGAACAATGAAAAGAAAAACCAAGATGGATTCTTCAAATGTGGACGTTGTAAATCAATGAAAACAACCTATTACCAGATGCAAACAAGGTCTGCGGATGAACCCATGACTGTGTTTGTAAGCTGTCTCAATTGCGAGAGAAATTGGAAATGTTAAGTGTAATTAAAGATTTAAAAGTAGGTCTTCGTAGATATGATTGTTGATATTAGATGTGATGATGATACCACCCAAATAGCTCGTATCATCCAAGAAAGTTGGGATGCGTATAGTGTCAATTTTTTAGAGAGAATTCATTCAGGTGTATACAATTTTAGTACAACTATTGAAACTGTGAGTAAAGATTCAATTGCTGGATTTTATGATGTGGAGGAACTGGATAAAACTGGACTGTATGTAAAAACATCGAGAGGATATGAGATTATTGATGACAGTGAAGATGAAGACTTTACATGTAGTGAGAGTGATGAAGTTGAAACGGAGGATGATGTATCCCTAGTTGATGAAGAAGAATTGTAAATTAAACCTAAGTATTTAAATATAAAACCATTAATCATGGAATATAAAGAACCCAAAAAGCGTGTCACTAAAGCTGATAAGAAAGACAAAAAGGGTGTATACACATCGAAACATATACGAAACTTACTTAAACAAAAGGAGGCAGCTATAGACAAGAGAAACAATGGCCCCATACCAGCCCCCACCTGCCCACTACTCCCAAATGGACGTGTCTGATTACACCGAAGATGACCTGTTTTCATTCATTGGTAAAACGGGTAAGAAGTTCTACTGGCTCACAAAGAAGCTTGGTCTTGACTATCTTTGGTACGACAAGGAACGTAAGGTCATTGAACTTTGGGGACCACTCTACACACACATGAATCAACAGTCCGCCCATGTAATTAGGTGTGAAATTGATTTTTTTCTGAGACCTAAGTTAGAGGAGAACATCTCCAAAAAACAAGATGAGCATGTACAAACGACCATCACAGCGTGTTAGGATTGACGAGCATTCCTCTAAATATGAACACCTGACTGCCCCAGTTGGTAGTTTTTTGTATAAGCTCATGAATCCATCACCTATACAATATCCAATAAGGGTTATACGACCAATTTATCAACAAAATTTATATCTACGACTCTTCAAAGAAAATCAGAAAGTTATGGGTATCACTTATGTTGACCAAAATTTGCCAATATTACCACCAAAGGTATACCCAGAACCACAAAAAGAACCAGAGATTACTTACGGTGACAGCGTTCAAGTGGTACTCCGTGTATTGAAAAATGGTATTGTGCGGGTAAAAGTTAATGGTGCTATTGCCGATATGTATGCCAAATACTACGGACCAGGGGTGGATCACAATAAAATAGCCCCATTTAAGGCAGTTCTACAAGCGTACAAAGCTCACGGTTTCAGTAAAGAATTTTTGGATAGAATTACAAAAAATAACGATAAACGAAAAGACATACAGATTAGGATTGATAAGGTTTTCACAAAAATATTTGATAAGGAACCTGTTAAAAAAGTGAAAAAAGAAAAGAAGAAGAAGGTGGAAGAAATAATTGAAGATATCGAGGAAGTCATAACAGAAGCGGTTGAACCCGAGGAAGATGCGGACAAACCCCTAGCCGCTGACGCACCAGAGGAAGATGAAACTCTAGATGTTGAACCTGATGAAGATGAAGAGGAAGAAGAGGAGGAATACGTCTCTGATGGAGAATAGCACCTAAGTAGATTTAATTTAAGTATTTTCCAAACAAATAAATATGTTCATCACCAACGCCGTCCTCGCTAACAACATCCTTGACCGCTCATTCTTTGATACAAAAAAAGAAGCTATCAGATTTGCTAAAGACCAATCGAGGGAAAAAATCTGGAAACTCCCCAATAACACTGTATTTTTCGGCGACATTGAAGTCCGGGTCTACAACACTGACGACTACAAGAATGAACATTTTCTTTCTTTCATTGATTCCTGTTGAAATCGCTCAAATGTCATGTGACCAACATGTCGTCAAAATCCAATTAGAAATATGCCAAATGCTCTACACTGCTTGGTACTTTTCCAATGAGGAATCTATTATTCGCGAATGTGCACCATTTAGAAAAGATGGTAAAGTTCGGGGGTATAAACCAGCGCACACGAAACACCCTATGACCATGTGGATTGGTTCAAGTCTCAAGAATTACTTGTACGCTTGTAAGATTGGTATTGCTTTGACTTTGGAGTATACACATCGTTATGGTAAGATTCATACATGTGCACGCCATCTTATATGGTTGTACGAGAATAGACCTTCGAATTTTGAAGAACGGCGAAGTGAAACAGCTTATTATTCTCAAGAAGGTATCCCTGAATGTATGCCAGAGGAGTACAGAAAACCCAGTATTGTTGATGCGTACCAATTGTACTACATGATGGACAAGATGATTTTTGCGAGATATAAAGAATTGAGAATTAGTTAAAGTAAAAATGACTGAACCATCTCTAGATGAGCTTATTACTGTTAAGGATGATACACATAAGTATGTGTTTCCATATTTCAATTTAAGAACTTGTTGTAATCACAGTGTGAATGGTGAAATATCTCTATTGCGTTCGGTCGTAAAAAATGTCAAAGATGATGCTGTTATATTTGATGTGGGTGCAACAGGTTCTCCATTTCCAGCGGAGGTTGATGAGAATATGAGCGTTCATTTATTTGATCCAATTTTTATACCTTCTGGTGATGAATGGAAAAATGAGATTTCTTATAGGATTTGTCGCAAACCTGTGGATTACTCTGGTCCTAACACGTATGTGAATAAGAATGCAGTCGATGATGGTGAAAATAGTATTGCATTATACTGTAAAAAACACGACATAAAACATATTGATTTTTTAAAGATTGATACTGATGGTCATGATTTGGGTGTATTGAAAGGGATTGGTGATGTGACTGTTGATATGGTACAATTTGAATATGATCATTGTTATCGCAAGTGTAATCTAAATATTCAGGATATGTTTGACCTTTTACCAGATTGGTATTTTTTTTATATTTTACCCAGTGGTTTGATTAAAATTGATAAGATGCATAGTAATTTTCTTTACACAAACATATTTGCCAGTAAGGAGTATCCAAATAAAATTTTGGATGATTATGAGATTACTTTGAAAGATGGTACAATAAATGTTGATCATGTGGGTGAGTTTATGATGGATTTATATTGGGAGGATAAGCAGATGACACCAGATTATATTAAGTGGAAGTGTCCCAAGTTGGGTGATGAGATTCCCAAAAGGATATATAATTCAGATGATATGTTGAGAGACTACAGTCGTATATATGATGGACAAGATGAGTTTTGCAAGATATAAAATATTGGAACCTATTAAATGATTGTAGCGACAACTTTCTTCGATCATCCCCATATCAAAGGTACTATAGAGTTTGAGGAAAAGGGTACTAAAGTTGTAATTAAAGGAAATCTAAAATCCACCAAGTATAAAAATAGTTCACATGGAATCCATATACACGAAGCTGGTGATCTAAGTGAAAAATGTATGGGTGCATGTTCACATTTCAACCCTTACAACAAGCAGCATGGTGGACCTACATCAAAGGAACGACATGTGGGAGATTTAGGTAATATTCGTTTTGATGCACGGGGTGTTGCTAAATTTAGAATGGATGACGTTTTGGTAAAATTGAGGGGAACCAAGGCCAATGTCATTGGGCGGTCGGTAGTTATACACGAAGATATGGATGATTTAGGGATGGGTAATCATAATGACAGTTTAACAACTGGACATGCTGGTAAGCGTATAACATGTGCGGTTATTGGTTATTCTAAACGAAATTTTTTACCATAAATCAAATGAACGTGATTTACCTTTATACAAATAGACAGCCTCTGGTCTTTCATCGGGTTTATCATACCCTAAATCTTCTAAAAACTTTGCCACAGGGTTATTATCAAAATCGTGAATCTCTATGAGAAGTGTCGGCATGTGCTTTTTTATCGTTTCTTTAGCACCTTCCAACACCTGCATTTCGTGTAGTTCAACATCTATTTTAATAATTGACGGTATACCATTATATATATCATCGAGTCGTTCACATTGAACGGAAATACCATCACCTTTCATATCTTCCTCAGTGTGAAAACTTGTCCCCCCATAGTTAATCTGTGTATTCGATTGACACCCACGATTCGGTATGAACATTTCCATACTTTTCTTTTCATTCGATAGTGCACATCTGAATACATTAATAGGGTGTTTTAAAGTATTTGCTTCTGCATTTTTAACAACTATTTCATGAAACATTGGTTCAAATGACACAACAGGTCCATAATCTGAAAACATTAGAGAGTTGTACCCGATGTTTGCACCAATATCTAAAATATCAGTACCTTCTTTGTAATATCTTGGAATATCATTTCGCATCCACCCATCCCATTCATGTCCCATAGCTATATTTGGTCCAATATACTCGTCATCTTTGATGATGTAAACATTGTATTTACCGTTATTAACAAGAGTCAATTCCAGGTCCATACTATTTAAAAATAACATTATATCTTTAAATAGTATGTCATTCAGTAGTTGCCCACATGGTATACATATTATTCGTTGTAAAACATGCAATAAAGGACCAATATGTATCCATGGAGTTATAAAAGACATGTGTAAAACATGTGATGAAAGAAAAAGTAATGTGTGTTCAGTATTGAAAAAAACTTTAGAATACACATTGTCAAAGTTGGTACCGAAGAATAAAAAATGAATCACTCATTGAGGATTTCGGTTAGTTTTGATTATGATTTAAAAGTAAGACAGTATAGTTAAATATGCATCATATCCAATTGGGTAAGAACCAATCGTTAATCTCAGCATTACGCGATATATTCAATGGTGATTATATTAGGTGTGCATGGCAGACTAAAAAGGATGGTAAACAGTTACAGTCTGATATAACTTTCATATTAGGAAATCTCGCAGTTGTTGCAACCCTGTTCTGTGCCGCTTCACTTAGTATGTTTCTTATGACACACAACCTTAATTTTGGGAGTGACGTATATAAATACATTTATGGTGCTGTCACATGGTGCTCCACACTTTTATCAATCATGACAGTTATATTATGCTTTAGAATTCTCATAGCTATACAGCTCATGGATGAGGAAGAGATAGGTATATTTGTACACACAATAAGTAACGTTCTTATTAAACCATTAAAATATAACTTTATTGCAATAGCGTGCCTACCACTAAGTCTTTTAACATATAGCGTAGACAAATTTGGTTGGTTATTTACCGGTATCACCGCAGGGGTGTCTATTGTGATATACTTTGTATTTGCTTTTCTTCAAACAGCACGAACGGTGCAGGTAGTAACAGAAATCACACTACAAAGGGGTGTTAAACTTGTTAGTTTTGATTAACGGGGTCTATTTTCGTTAGACAGTTCCTGTTCTACTCTAACACTGGATCCAGTAAAATTCTTAAATTTGTTGTAGATATTACCTAACTTTTGAAAACTTACTTGATTACCACCTGAATTTGGATGAACTTTTTTGGTCGCCCTCAAATAAATCATCCTACCCAGTTTATTCATCCGTGTTTTGTTTATATTTGTTCTATTTTGGATTTCTTTTAATTTGTTATCTACATTTTTGACGATGGCATTCGCTGCAGCTTTCTTGGCATTTGCAGCAAGTTTCTCAGCGTTCTCAGCGGCCTTCTTGGCCTTCTTGGCGTTCTCAGCGGCTTTCTTGGCAGCAGCATTATTAGGACTTGACTCTTCTCGTTTGGCTCTAGCTGCAGCCTTCGCTGCCGCAGCTTCGGCTTTAGACCTGTTAACAGCCGCCTGTCGGGCATTTGCATTAGCTTTATTGGCAGCTTCTTTCGCTCTTTTCGCTTTTAATTCATCCTTCGCTAGGACAGCTTCGGCTCTTGACCGTCTCACAGCTTCGTTTCTTGCAAGATTATTTGCGTTTCTTGCGTTGTTCACAAACGCATTTGTCATTTCCACATTTGGTACAGATTCCAAATTTGGCGCATTTGTCATCTCCACATTCACCATAGTTACTATGACCTGATAAAAAAAAGCTTCGACCATCACTAAAACGAAAAGGTCAAAGTTATAGCTTAATGACGAACCCCACTTCTAAAAATGATTGTATATAGTATATGAAAT
>Ga0209815_1002453_pt1 | contig 11279 bp, 11 predicted proteins | sample CoawatmetaG00DNA_FD_187507 | JGI IMG/M metagenome (GOLD analysis project Ga0209815, IMG submission 187507) | Marine microbial communities from the West Antarctic Peninsula - Coastal water metaG002-DNA (SPAdes) (version 2) | ecosystem: Environmental > Aquatic > Marine > Coastal ...
TCTTTACTGGAACAGAGTCTCTTTGTTTTTGGTTGGATATACCCTATTTAGTATTGTTGTTAACTCACTGTATTCAGTGATAAGGAGATGTAAATGAACAAGGAAACGTCTAATCCAATTGGGCAGATTAAGAGTTGAATTAAGTTGTTCTAGAAAAACTTGCCTCTAGAAGTGATTGGCCAGAGGCTTTCGACTACACCATTTCGTACACCGACAAACCATTCATGTAAATTACATGTAGGGTCACAATGACCCGGTATCAAAGAAATTCTGTCGTTAAGCTTGAGTTTGTCTTCGGGGTCGAGAAGCACACCATGCTCGTCAATACATTTCACATACTCAACATTGGCCATACCAAATATTTCTGGAAGGCCGCTGTCAACACTTTGAGCTTTCAGGCCCGCATCGCAAATTGCACGCCCTGGCTTCGCATTGGAGACGACAGTAGAGTAGACGAATAAACTCGGTTTATAGTCGCTGAGGTAAGAACCGTCATCCATTTTTACGCGAAGGTAGTCAACATCCATGAAAATATACGAGCCACATTGCAACTCATTGTAGATACCACTTTTCGTTTCAAAAGGATGGGTTCCAGTTCCTCCACCTCCGATGGTATTGCAGGTTAAACCTTCACTTGCCAATAGCTCGACAGCTTTTCTTGTTTCGTCGATGGCAATATCTAAAAGAGCTTGACGGTCGGAAAATTCGTAAGTGTGCTGCGCCATCCCCTGATAGGCTTGTATGCCCTCGAATTTAAGCGATGGACTTTCGTCGACGAACTTTGCAAGTTCAATCATATCGGCGCCAATCGGTATACCGCAAACCATATGGCCAACCTCGATCTCGACGAGACACTCCAGGACGGTGTTCGCTCGTTCAGCTGCCACCGCTAAATTTTTTGCGTTTTCAAGGTCATCAACACAGACAATAATGCGAGCCTGTTTGGTGAGCGCGACCAGGCGTTCAATTTTAATGGGGTCAACTACAATGTTGGTCAGTAGAACATCCTCTACGCCTGCTCGGATCAACCCTTCGGCTTCCGAAAGTTTTTGGCAACATATGCCACAGCATCCGCCACTTTTTATAAGATACGCTGAAATATCTGCTGATTTGTGTGTCTTTGCGTGCGCGCGAAGACGAATATTGTTGTCTTCCGCATAGCACTTCATCGTTGCGACGTTCCGCTCGAAAACATCAAGATCCACAATCAGTGCAGGTGTGCAAATTTCATTCAACTCCTGCCCAACTTTGGCAGGGACGTTAAAACCCAATTCTAGTTTTTCAGTCATATAGATATAGCCTCCTCAGCCGTTTTTAATCACGCCGGCAGCTTCAAAACCACCATCGATCGCAAGATTGACACCAGTAATATACCTCGACTGTGGCAGAGCAAGATAGACTGCCGCTGCTGCTACTTCTTCCGGGGTGCCGTAACGGTCCATAGGAATGCCTGCCAGATAAGCGCGCCGTGTTTCTTCGTCATGCATTTTCTTAACCAGAGCGGTTTCTATGGCGCCTGGAGCGAGGGAATTCACTGTAACCCCGCTTGTTGCCCATTCCATCGACATCACCCGCATCATGGCTGCAACACCACCTTTTGAGGCCGCGTATGCTGTGCGACCAGTGCCACCGCGAATACCTGCTATCGAAGACATTGCGACAACCCGCCCATAGCCGCGCTTCACCATTTCACGACCAGCTGCTTGCATCATCAAAAAACTCCCCGTTAGGTTGACTGCGATGATCTTGTCCCAATTTTCACGTGTGGTATCCAATGCGTGTTGCTCCAGCCCAATTCCTGCGAAATGCATGAGGACTTCAAGTGACCCAAATCTGTCAACGGTTTGCTGTATCAGCGCATCCACATCATCTGCGATTGAGACATTTGTGGCTACAAATAAGGCGTTTCCACCTGTATCATTCAGCTCTTTTGCAACCTGGCTTCCGGCATCCGCATTCAAGTCTGCGATCACGATATTGGCACCCAATTCCGACAACATTCCAACAGTTGCCAGTCCAATACCACTAGCGCCACCTGTCACAATAGCGGTGTGCCCTTTAAGGGTAAACATTAGATAATCTCCTATTTGATAACATTCAATTGGCGACCTACTTTTGCAAACGCTGCTATTGCACGGTCAAGTTCTTCTGTGCTGTGCGATGCTGACATCTGTGTGCGGATACGGTCTTGTTCCTTCGGAACAACAGGGAAGGAAAATGCTGCTACAAATACCCCTTCATCGCGTAAGTGCGTCGCAAAGTCCTGCGCAAGTTGTGGGTCCCGCAGCATCAGTGGAATGATCGGGTGTTTGCCAGGTAACAGCTCGAAACCAAGCTTCGTCATGTCAGTGCGGAACTTCGCGGTATTGCGCCAAAGCGCTTCTCTTAGTTCTGACGAGCTGCTCAGGAGGTCGAGTACTCTCAGGCTGGTTTCGGCGATGACAGGTGCCAGCGTATTTGAAAACAGATACGGACGCGATCTTTGGCGTAACCATTCAACAATTTCTTTACTGGCAGAAACATAGCCGCCGGATGCACCACCAAGTGCTTTGCCCAGTGTGCCAGTTAAGATATCAACTCGTCCCATGACATCACAAAACTCAGATGTGCCGCGACCGTTCTCACCGAGGAAGCCAACTGCATGGCTGTCATCAACCATCACCAAGGCATCATACTTTTCAGCCAAATTGCAGATAGCATTCAGATCGGCGATATAGCCGTCCATGGAGAACACACCATCTGTTGCTATGAGTCGGTATCGGGCATCTTCAGAATCCTGAAGTTGCTCTTCCAGGTGGGCCATATCTCGGTTTCTATAGCGCATACGTTTTGCTTTACAAAGCCGCACGCCGTCGATGATTGATGCATGATTCAAAGCATCAGAAATGATCGCGTCTTCATGCGTTAGTAAGGTTTCGAATAGACCAGTATTGGCATCAAAGCAACTTGGAAACAGGATTGTATCTTCCATTTTCAGAAAGTAGCTGAGTTTATCTTCCAGTTGCTTGTGGGGTGTTTGTGTGCCGCAAATGAAGCGGACTGAAGACATCCCATATCCATACTTCTCGATTGCAACTTGAGCAGTTTTAACCAGTTCGGGATGATTGGACAAACCCAAATAGTTGTTTGAGCAAAGATTAATATAGTCCTTTCCGTCTTCCAGTTGCATCACCCCACCTTGCGGAGATGCGATGGTCTGCTCGACCTTATAAAGTCCATCAGTTTTTAATGTCTGAAGACGGTTGGAAAGGTCCGCCTTAAATCGATTTGTCGCAGGTTTGTTAACCATCTTGTTTTCCTTATTTGCCAAGAATAAACTCTGGCAAAGCAAGCGAGACCTGTGGAATATAGGTCGTCAGTAGTAGGGTTGGAATCCACGCAAACACCATCATGATGAGCGTCGGCTTCATCATTGATCTCACTGATGTTTTACCAACACGCGCTCCTAGATAAAGTAATGGTGCCGTTGGTGGAGTAATGTTGCCCATGCCGAGATTAACCCCGATGATAGCGGCAAACTGTACGGGATCAATTCCTAAATCGACTATTAGTGGAAGCATCAGTGGAGAGGCTAGCAGTACCCCGGATACGTCGTCCATGAGCATTCCGATCATCACAAGAACAATATTGATCATCAGCAGGATCACTAACGGGTCTTCGGAGATCGAAAAAATAAACTGCTGAGCGAGGCCTGGAATGTCTTCGAATACCAGTAGACGGCTAACAATCATCACCATGAAGAACATGACCATTACTGATCCAATCGTTGTGCCTGATTCGACTACAGCTTCTTTAAATTCATGCCAGTCAAGACCACGATACACCCAGAATCCGATGGGAATGGCATACAACACGCCAATGGCCGCTGCTTCAGTTGGCGTCATAACGCCGCCATAAATACCACCGAGAATGATCACCGGCATTAATAATGCCGGTGCGGCGAAGAAAGTACGTTTGCGAGCTTCCTCAACAAATGATTCCGGTGGTTCCTCGACTATGATCTCCTTATGTTTACGCATCATGACGAAGTTTACGATGCAAAGCAGAGTCATCAGAATAATCCCGGGAACCACGGTTGCCAGGAAGCATTGTAAAACCGACTGGCGTGTCACCCATGCATAGATGATTTGGATCGAACTTGGTGGGATCAGTAGACCAAGCGGTGCGCAGTTTGCGATCAGTGCAGCTGAGTAACCTTTGGGGTAGTTTGCACGATTTAATCGCGGCAACATGACACCACCGATGCAAGTCAACGTGGCTGCTGCTGAACCCGAGATGGAACCGAAAACGGCACTCGCGATAATAGCAGCGGCCGAAAGACCACCGCGGATTCGACCCAGAAAAAGAGAAGCAACCTCGACCAGTGGCTCGGCTAGTTTTCCGCGATTCATGATTGAACCAGATAAGATGAACAACGGAATTGAGAGAAGCACAATGCTGTTCATCCGCCAATGACCGGATGAGATGAAGTTGGCGACATCCGTTTCTGCGACCCAGCCGAGATAAAGCAGCACGCCGCCAAAGGCGAATGGCACCGGAAGGCCGATTATCAGCAGAACACAGAGGAGAACAAATACTATCGCGAGAACCATATCAGACTTTCTTCCTTAGGTTGTCAGCCGTCATACTGCGACCGACACGAATGTCATGAAGACCATTGACAAGTGAATGTAATGTCATGAGACCAAAGCCCAACACGATAAAGAACCGCGGCACGGCCAGGGGAATCTTGTAGACTGGAGAGGTAGGAATGTTCGGCCAGCGTGCAAATTCGTGCAGAAACATATTCGCGGCGTACCAGGTGATCATCCCCACGATGAGGGTTTCGATCAGCAATATCACGCCAGAATATATTTTCTTTATCCGTTCAGAACGAATTAATTCCACCACTATGTCCGCTTTGATGTGGGAATTTGTGCGAGACGCGAGCGAACCTCCAACAAAGTACAAAAGAAATGCGACCGTAAGAACCCACTCTTCATAGGCGAATAGATCCGTCTCAAACACATATCTTAACAACACGACCATACAGAACACGGATGCTAGAAATAGGCAGCAGCAAAGTGTAATTGTTCGTTCAATTGTTTTGAGGAATTCGATGGTCTCACCTCTCTATGGTTTATCGGTGGAGCCCATTCTTAGGCTCCACCCGTTACCGAAAGTGGTGGTTAGTTTATTAGGTCTGCCTTGATTGAATCAAGCAGGTCTTTTCCAAGGTTCTTCTCGAGAGCAGGCCATACTGTTTCACGTACGTGTTTCGCGATACCAGCTAACTCTTCAGGAGAAATTTTAACCACCTCAATGTCTTTTTCAGACAAACGTCCTAAATATTCCTGATCAACGCTTTTGCTCAAAGCAAAAGATTTGGCGGCAGCTTCAGAGAAAGCTTTAGACATTACCTGCTGTTGTTCTTTAGTGAGATCATCCCAGACATTTTGATTGATATAGAAAGCGGTGTTTTCTACAAAAGCATTGTAAGGCGTGAAGTAATCTACAGCATCGCCCATCACGGTGTAGTTCGATTCTGCAGTACCACCAATAACACCTTCTATGACACCTTGCTGGATCGCAGGAACAACGTCTCCCCAGTTCATGGTCGTGGTATTAAAGCCCATCGCCTGAGATGTTAGTCGACCTACTTCAGCGCTCCAAACACGGATATTCAAACCTTTATCACCGATGCCACCAGCGTCCGTTGGTTTTTTAGTTGATCCAACGCCGATAAAACCTTCCGCAAATACGCCTAGAAGTTTTATTCCCTGGGCGGCGATGTGCTCGTCATAGACTTCGTAGAAACGCGACCCTTCAGAGTAAATCTTTTCCATCTCTTCGTAATTGCTGACAAGATAGGGTAGCGAGTTGATTTCAAGGACTGGATCGTTATGGCTATAAATGAAGGTATGACCGATGTCAATCACACCAGCGGCAACATCTTCGAAGACAACTTCGCCGTTGCCTAACTGACCTGCTGGGAATAGTTTGATCTTTATCCCGACATTCGCTGTCGTAATTTTGTCTATGGTTTCCTGTAATACACGGGTCGCGTTGTGATCAACCGGGTGTTGACCTGCAAGTTTCAATTTAACATCTGCAGCGAATGTACTTGTCGCTACCACAAGTGCGGCCGTAGCGGCTGTGAATTTCAACGTAGAATAAAAGTTCATAATGATCCTTCCTTAACGGGTTTAGTTATACTGCCGGAATGACAGTTATTTTGGTTACCGAGGCTTTTCCGCTCCCCAACAATCCGAAAGAGTGTATCCCAATGGAAACGGGTCTGTCGGATGAACACCTAACGTGTGGCGTCCATAAATCCAGCCTCGACCGGATATGGTCGGGCATATAGCTTTGCGGTCCCCACAAGTTGTTTCGCTTTTGATTTTTCCGATGAATTCACCACCGATCATCGAGCGCGAAGAGACTTCATCGGTGATAGTAATTTCTCCACGCGCTAACATGACCGCAAGCCGAGCAGCGGTGCCAGTTCCACAGGGTGAGCGGTCTATACGGCCAGGGAATATGATGGTTGAATTTCGGATTTCGGTCTTACCACCTGCAATAAACATTGGGTACTCAACACGGTTGATACTCGGAACTTCGGGATGCTGGACAGTAATTTGTTCTTGAGCGGCTACATTAATTTTCGCACCCAATTCGACCATGTCACGCGCTTCATCAGGGGCTATAGAAAACCCCAATTCTTCGGCACGAACCATTGCGAAATAACAGCCACCGAATGCGACGTCTACAGTAATGGTACCGAGACCAGGTACTTCAAGCGGATGATCTAGATACTCTACAAAACTGGTGGGCATCGCTACTTCAACCCGTAGAACCTTCTTTCCGTCCCACTCAGCCACCGCCTCAACGAGACCTGCTGGAGTATCGAGTCGAACAACGGTTTTCGGGCCTCTCGGTTCAATGATTCCGGTTTCGAGCAGTGCTGTCGTCACACAGATCGTATTTGAGCCGGACATTGCGTGGGCGCCATCGGCCTGCATTGGGAAGAACCCTATATCAGCATCTTCACGACAGGCCGGCGTTAGAAGATTAATGGTCATCTGAGACGCACCGCGCGGCTCATAAAGGCATAGACGCATGAGACTGTCGTCGACATTATTGATATAGTTCATCTTATCGACCATCGTCGCACCTGGAATCTCCGGCGCACCCGAAACGATCACGCGTCCTATTTCGCCTTCAGCATGCACGCCAATCATTTCAATCTCGCGTTCCAACTCCATTACGTTACCTTTATGCAATTTTTGTTTATTAACCGATACCAATAGATTATTCTATATTTGAGATAAAAATTGCAATTTAAGCGCAAAATGGTGTATTAATAACGCATGAATAGCAAAGAAACATCAATCGAAGAGGGCGATGGCCCTGAAAACCCCGAAGTAAGTTTCGGTTTGACTATGACGCATACGTTCCCAATATTGGCGCTGAGCGGGTTTGTGGATACTTTGCGTCACGCTGCAGATGATGATAATCGAAACCGTCAAGTCTATTGCCGTTGGGCTATTTGCGGCCCTGACAAATCACCAATCATGTCTAGTGCTGGCATCAAACTCTACCCTGACATCGTTTTTGATGAACTGAAGGATCCTGATTTCTTTGTTATTGTTGGAGGGCTGATGCCTTACATTGATCAGGTTCCGCCCGTCACAATGAAGTATCTCAGGGACTACTATAATCGTGGGGGAACTGTGGTTGGCTTGTGTACTGCATCGTTTATTCTCGCGCAGGCAGGTTTGCTAGAGAATAAGAAAGCCGTGGTACACCATCGTCATAGGCGGGATTTTCTTGAACGCTACCAGAATGTGCAGGTGAGCAGCCGCGATATCTTTGTTGAAGATAACCGCATCATAACTTCTCCGGGTGGTACGGCATCAATCGATTTGGCAATGTCATTGTTATCCCGAAAATTGGGAAGGCAACGCGCCCTGAAGGGTCTCGTTGAAATGAGTATTGATCGTATTCGTGCACCAACCGAGATGGCTTTAACACCACTTACTCAGTTTGATAATTGCAGCGATCAGCGTATCCGGATGGCCATACAGCTTATGCGAGACAACCTGAGTAAATCACTCGAGATCGCACAGGTTGCCGATAGCATTGGAATTAGTACTTCTCAATTAAGCCGAATATTTGTGCAGAAAACTAATATGAGTCCTGCGAAATTTAGACGATTTCTCCAGCTCGAACACGCCCGTTGGCTCCTTCTAAACTCAGACAAAAACGTCACCCAGATTGCGATGGATACCGGTTTCTCTGATCAGGCGCATTTTTCCAATGTATTTTCGAAAAAGTATGGAACGTCACCGAAAAAGTTCAAATCTCGAAAAGTTGGGGGCATAAATATGAATGGCTGGAACTGAATTATTGGCAAATCAGGGCTCTGTCAACTTGAACATATGAAAGTTTAATCTACCCCTACGATTCAACAAATAGTTCGGCTATGTTAAATAGACTTGTTGAAACTGTATATAATGCCTCAACCTATCATGAAAGCTGCAGAGTTTAGTCAACTAAAACAATCTGTTAACAGTCTCTCTCCAAAGAAAAAGACTGATCTCGAGAAGTATTTGCTCGATCCTAAATCGCAGCCTCAAGTGATTAAATACCTAGAGCAGGCGCTGGATGGTTGTCCACACTGCCAACATGATGCTGCCTACAAATGGGGCACGTCAAAAGGGCGCCAGAGATACCGCTGCAGGGGTTGTGTCGCAAAGTTTCGTTGATTAATACATAATCCTTGGTTTTTGATGAGCCCATCCAAATGATAGACCTCAAAGGTATGCATTACCCGAAGCACATCATCCTTTTTGCGGTGTTCTTCTACGTCAGATACGGTGTGTCTTATCGAGATTTAGAAGATATAATGCAAGAACGAGGTGTGAATGTTGATCATGCTACGTTGAACCGCTGGGTCGTTAAATACTCACCAGTCTTTGTTCAATTGGCTAAGAAAAAGAGAAAACCAACGTCTCCTTCTTGGAGAATGGATGAGACCTATATTAAGGTCAAAGGACGCTGGTGCTATTACTATCGAGCGATTGATAAGTTCGGTGCTACTTTAGATTTCATGCTATCTACAAATCGTGATGAAGCAGCAGCCACAAGGTTCTTCAAGCAATCCATTGAAAATAATGGGATGCCTGAAAAAGTGGTCATTGATAAAAGTGGTGCTAACTATGCAGGCTTAATGAACATCAATACTCTGCTATTTTTCTTCGGAACCACGTGTTTTATCGATATATTACGAGTGAAGTATTTAAACAATATAATCGAACAAGATCACCGCTTCATCAAGAAAATAACGAAGCCGATGATGAATTTTAAAGCGTTTCAGTCTGCCAGTGCAACATTATCTGGGATAGAGTTGGCTCATATGATTCGAAAGACGCAGTTCAAAAATCCATATCTATCGGATTATCATCAATTCCTAGAACTTGTCGCACAATCACGTCTAGAGTTTAGTGCTCATAGCTTAATTTTAAACTTTGCGACACAACTGTATTTTGACCTTTGTAAAAAGTGAATAAAATGCATGCATATTTAGATGCTATTTACTCATCTGACTATTCGGTTGTGTTGTATCCAGGCCCTGTTTTCAAATTCTTTGAGATACAAGAGGGTCCCAAAGTAGTCACTAATTTCAAAGAGAAATATGGTCTCTCAGGAGTGGGTGCGATCCCATTGATCCCAGGTCGAGACAACGATGCTTTTTCAAGTGTCATTGAATGTTTCTTTCAGCCATAGAATCAATGGATTTAAGGTGGATCAAAAAAAAGAAATAAGAAATATTTTTAGAAATTTTTATACATTTACGTGCCCCCTATATAGGTACCCTTACCTGAAAAGGGGGGGGCTCCCCCGATTCTAATTTGCGAATTGGGTATCTTGGTTTTCAGTATATTGGAACCTTGTTTTAAGGGAGAATGGGGCCTGATTTCGTCTGCGCAGTAGTCTGTGTTTGCATCTTAAGGGCGCTAACGCGCCCCTCGTCGCTTCGCTTCACACCCCGCTAAAGCGGTGCGCTGCACTATACTCCAAGCGGCGCTTCCACGCCTGTCGAGATCGCAGACAGGCCAACTTATTGGTTAATAACAGAGACCGATGGTGGTAACACCGAAAACAGACCGGCAAGCCGATCAATTTTAGGCGTTGTTGTTTGAAATAAGATTTTCTAACTCCTCATCTGTCATACCCTGCAAGCCCAATGACGTTGTGCTGTTGCTGCTAGCATCATTGTGGCTAGCCGCTGCCTGGTTATATAGGCCAAACATCCGACATAACATATCGATGGCTCTCAGCATTTCAGTTGTATTGGTTTCAGGGTTATCAATAATAGACCGAAGCTCAGAATAGATACTTTCACGGCTAACGTTAAACTCACGACGTAAGCGTTCTTGTTGCCGATCTAGCGCTTCTTGTACCTTGGGGTGTTTGAGCAGTTTGCATGCACTGATTTTAGCGCTCTTGGGCGCCCCACCAGCTGTTATGTAAGCTTGTGTAGCATTAGCAGGGCAAGATATGTATTCATCTATGAATCGTTTTTGAAGAGTGGTGAGCGCCAATTTTATGTGGCCTACGACGTTTGATTGTTGGTGCGCTAATTATACCACCAACCAAATTAGTTAGTCGCACCATTAGTTGCACCATATTGAGCACTCGGTGGTTTTGCGTTTAATAGCAATTAGCCAAATGATTGCCAAGTTATTGATAACTATGGACTTAATATGGTGGGCCTGGTCAGATTTGAACTGACGACCAAAGGATTATGAGTCCTTCAATCATGTATATAATTAAGCTACACTCCCCTGATAAGTAGCTATTTAGACGTTTAGTGTTATAGAATAAATCTATTGTTTGTAGTCTAGGTGTAGTCTAGTGAGTGAATGGCAAAAAGACAAGCAGTTATCTGGCCTTTATAAGCGCAAGCGCGTGGGTGGAGATGTGTGGACAGTTAAGGCGCGCCAGTGTGGGGCTAATAAGCTTCGTAGTGTGGTCATTGGTCGTTGTGATGTTGTGTCTGCAAAGGTTGCAAGAAAGAAAGCTCAGTCTGTTCTAATGATGCTTGGTGAGGGTGTGAATCCTAATGAAGTTAAGAGGGCTAATATTGCCAGACAAATTGATACCGAGGTTAATAGAAAGGCTAGGAGCCTTAATCTCCAGGATGCGACTGAGCAATACAATCAGCTTAAACCTTTTAAAGCTAATACTCTAAAGGATCAAGCAAGTGTGTTAAATAGAAACTTTTCTGACTGGAT
>Ga0209815_1002456_pt1 | contig 11269 bp, 13 predicted proteins | sample CoawatmetaG00DNA_FD_187507 | JGI IMG/M metagenome (GOLD analysis project Ga0209815, IMG submission 187507) | Marine microbial communities from the West Antarctic Peninsula - Coastal water metaG002-DNA (SPAdes) (version 2) | ecosystem: Environmental > Aquatic > Marine > Coastal ...
TTTACTCAATTTTGCAATTCGTTTATAGTCCTCGTGATGCATCGTTTTTAATGATTTCACTCTTTGATTTAATGTGGAACTTGATATTCCTGTTTCAATCGATGCTTTATTGTAAGTTCCGAAGTATTGGTAAGAGATGAAAGCAAACATTTTATCAGAAAGACTCTCTGTTTGCGCTCCTCTATTTTCCGCTAAGGCTTTGTTTTCAGTTGATAATCCAAACATTTCGTGCTTTACGAATCCAAATGAATCTTGCACTATATTAGTGCAGATAACATTACTTTTACCATACTTTATAACGTCATTTCGGGTCTTAATCTGTTTAATGTAAACCTGTCCTTCCTTTTCTGATACAAATTCGTTTATTCCAATAATTGAGTCAGCTAATGCTCCTATTTTGCTTGAACCACTTATACTATCGCTCGTTATAGGCTCTTTTCTGTTAATTTTAGGAGTGTGAGAAATAATTAGAATAGTATAGCCTTCAAATCTTGCTAAATCCCATAAAGCACTCATAAATTCAATTGCATTGTCCGCTTCCTCTAGTTTGTTTCCAATTTTAGAAATATTATCAACTATTATAAATTTAGCCCCAACACTTTCAGCTTCCTCTTTTAATTGTTTGAATATTATTTTTGGTTTACCTTCTAGTACGCTTCCTCTTTCAACTTTTGATATAAAAAGCTTTTCAGGCAGTTTAAAGTGTCCAATTCTCTTTAAAAATTGTCTATCACTTAATTCAAAGTCAAAGAATAAAACGGGTACTATTCCAACTTCATTAATAAGTATCATTCCGTTTCCTAAATCTAGACTTTCTCCACTTGCTACAGCTATTGCTATTTGAGTTGCAAATATTGATTTTCCTAAATTTGTCGAAGCAAATAAAATTGTTTGTTCGTTCTCGTAAATCAAATTACCTATAAGTTTTTTAGGCATAGGTTCTTTCCTTGCATCCTTAATTAATTGATTAGCATTTTTGCTTATGAATACGGATTTTCGTATATTTATACTATCTTGAATCGAGTCTTTCGCCTGAGAAGTGTTGGACTCTTTTTTTTGTTTATACATTATCTTTTCAATTATAAAGATGGTTTGTTAATTTTGTAATTTCTTCCAATTCTCTTTCAACTTCAATTCCAATATTTTCTGAATCATTAGGTACAACTGTCCTTATTGATAATACTTCAGATTTTAAGTTAAAAGTTTGAATGACTCTTTGAAACTCATTTAACTGAGAATATGTTCCTGTTAATGTGAAATATCTTTTAGCCATAACTATCTCTTGTATTTAAAAGATTTTACGTCATTAAATGAATTGAATAGGTCGGAGTGGAGTATGTAATATTTACGCCCTAATTGTTCTGCCTTTAGAGTTCCTTTTTTAATATAGTTTCTAACTGTAAGTGGTATTACTCCGAGTATATCCGAGGCTTCTTTAATTGAATACCTTTTATTTGAAGAATCTTCTTTTGGGGAGTGTTTAATATCGAGAAGAATATCCTCAATATTTGCTAGTCGTTTTTCTAATGAATTGAATGGGTTTTCCATTTATCTTGATTTTAATGTTCAAGACAAAATTAGATTTAGGTGGTATAGGTTACCATTCGTGAGTGGTAGGTAAGTGGTAGTTTTTAATTATATTCATTATTATAGTTACTGGAAAACGTTGATATGATTTGTTTTAGACTGTTTAATGCATTTTCAATTTTTTTACCACTCGTTACTATTTGTCCGCTACTTAGAAGTTGTTTAGCCTCGTTTAAGCTTTTTAAATGTTTAGTACTAGCGGTTTTATTTGTGCCAAGCATTCTGAGTTGTGAGTTTTTAAATATTTGTTCTTGAAGTATCTTGTTACTTGTTGAGTTAGAATGTAAATTTAGTATCTCTTTGTAGTTATTTTTGTTTATAAATTCACCTAAGAGAAAGTAAGCTATTTTAATGGCTTTCAGAGTATATGTATTTTTGGTGGTTGGTTTATTAGGGGGGAGGTTACACCATTTTATAGCCTCGTTAAGTATTTCTTTACCGCTTTCTTTAAATCTGTCTTTACATATAAAAAGAGTATGCTCTAGCCAATCTTTTTGAGTGTAGTTATGTTGTCTTTTGTCAAGTTGAAATTGTAATTCTTCCTTTAAGTCGCTCAAATTTTCAAACCCTTCTAGTTTATCTAAGAAAGCAATATTATTATTGTAAATTCTAAGGTTAGCTCCGTATTTAGTCCACCAGCCCATTTTGAAAAACATATCAGACTCTGTTGATTCTGATAGTTTGTATATTTCATTTAGATTAGAATCGCTTGTAAGTTTATAAAATGTTTTTTCTCTATTTTTCATTATTCAACCTTTTTAAGAAGTGCTTTGTTCATGGTAAATACTTGCTTCATAAAATCAGTTTCGTCTTCATCGGTTGGTTTGTAGTATTGGTTAAAAACTTCGGTGCTTTTATGACCTGTATAACCCATAATAATTTTGTCGGGTACTTTTTTAGTTTTCAAAATTGTAATGAAACTCCTTCGTGCTGTGTGGCTTGATATCCTTTGGTAAAAGGGTGAGATTATTTCTTTGATCTCTCTACCTATCTTTATGGTCTTCTTAATATCTTGAGTGTAACCGACTTTTTCAATAACCTCTTTGATATATTTGTTAAATTTTTGATTTGTTATCTTTGGAAGCTTGTAATTGTATTTTTTTAATAGATAGCTAGAGTAGTCATTCAAGGGTATTTTTAAGGTTTTGGTATTGTCTTTTACGTCTCTTACTACAATGCGTCCTCCTATAATGTCACTTTTCTTTATTTTTGAATAGTTGCTGTACCTCATTCCTGTAAAGCACCCGAAGACAAATAAATCTCTTACACGTTCTAATCTACTGTTGTTGCTTAAATCAAATTCAAAAATCTCAACTACTTGCTTGTATGTGAGTGCAATCTCATCGGTAGCTTCTTTTTTTACGTTCTTAAAGCTTTGAAAGTCGACTTTGTAGGTGTATCTGTTTTCAACTGCCCAGAACATAAAGGTTTTAAATAAACCTACATTTCTACTTAAGGTATTGGTAGAGTGTTTTTTAACTATAATGCAGTAATCAATAAAAACTTTATAAAATTGTTTATCTATTGTATTGAAATTAAGCTTCTTTTTACTGAATATCTCAAAGTCTTGAAGTAATTTTTTATTGTATTCGTATCTTTTAATTGTTGTAGGTGAATTTTCGATACTGTTTTTGCTTGATAAGAACAAATCATAAACTTGAAAGAATTTACTAGCAACTATTTTTGTTTTTTTAAATTCCTTATCGAACTCCTCTCTGATAGCTTTTATAGTTATCTCTTGCCCTGAATTAATATAACGGTCAATAATATTAATAAAGAAATCTGGATATCTATTAAGTTGCTTATTGATTTGTCTCAGTTTTGCTGCTTTAGAGGTTCTTCCGTTTAATCCCTTGGGAGCTTTAGTTTCTTTATCCCAATCGGTTGGTGTTATGGTTTCTCCAGTAGAGTATATTAATCTTTTGCTTTCATTCTTGAAGTAGGCGGAGAAATAGATTAATGACTCTTTACTCGTTATAGAAGGATTCTTTAAATGAAACGTGCTTTTCAAAAGGTGACAGTTTAGGTGACAGTAAAGGTAGTATTTAATATCATTTTTACCTAATATTAAGATATAAATATATTGTTGGTTTCTTTATTTATAATAGTTGTAGGTGATATTGAGGTTGCTTAGTGTAAATTAGGTTCGATAACCTCTTTCTCCGCAAAAACCCTGATAATCTTTTGAATATCAGGGTTTTATTATTTAGGGTGACATTATAGGTGACAGAACACTGAGTATATTTAACTTATTTTTAATCCTTTTTACTCTAACTGTTCCGATTATTCCTTTGTTTTTATTGTCAAAATAAAAAAATAGGGGGGCGGGTGTTTGCTTATACTCTTTCAAGCACCCCTTTTTTGAAATAAAATCATGTATATCTCATGTAGTTATAATAACAAAAGTTTTTATAGGGGATTTCCAAAATATTTAAAAGACTTAATTATAAGTCAACTTTAGAACTTCCCCGTTTATTCCATCGTTTTTTGTTATTATTTCGATTGGAAATCCATCTGAATTGTATCCATACTCATAAGTGCTTACACTCGAATTATTAGAGCTAGTCCTTTTAATAATACGATAGTCACTCATTCTAACAGCCTTCCAATATGCATCAGGAAATAGACCAATTAAATAATTGCTTTTATTATTGTACTCGTAAAAAGTAGTACCATGTTTAGAATCCACTTGAATAACATTATTAATTGCGTCTAGATTTAGTTTAACTATCTATAAAATAAAACAATTAATATATTCTCCCAGTTCCCAAACACTTGAAAGCTTATCACCTCTGTGAGTGCGTTAAATGAGCATAATGTCATACGATTTACCAGTCATCTTTCTTTATTATCGATTTAACAGGATTGTTTACATAATTTTGAACACTTAACATTAAATCGTTGATAGACTTTACATAACCGTTATTCCAATAAACCATTGCTTTTTTTGGCCTTCCATTCCTTTTAGTTTGACTAGCATAATCAGGTTGGCTATCACTCCATCCTCCACTTGAATACTGCGATGGTGGAGAATAAACCTGTAATCTTGTGAGTTCCATTTTAACCTTATTCTCTTTAAATTCAAATGTTATGGAATATTTACCTCTAAAATAAATAGGTATTCCAAGCATTTTTTTACTCGTAATGGCATCACTTGCACCCTCAATTCTAATATATTTATTCTCTAATTCAGCTTTAATAACTTCTTTTGGAGTATTATATGTTATTTTTATCCATTCTAAAATTTTGTTGTAACCATCTTTAACAGTCATTGAATCCTTTCTTATAACCACATATTGATTAATAAGTTCTGGACTTTCTCCATTTATTTGAAAACTTTCTCCTTGAGCCATAATTAAATACGGCGATAACAATAATGCAAATAATATCAAATACTTTTTCATAATGTAATGTTTTTAAATTATAATTTCAATTTTTGTTTAAAAATAGTAAAAATTTACAAATCTAGAATAACAAAGAAGCATGAATTTACAGATGTATTGAATCTAATTAAATGAAATAAACCAAATATGGGTGTAATAAAAATAATTAAAGCTATGAAATCATATTACTTTTAAAAAATTTAAAACATCTAAAATCTAAAACTTAATTTTACTAAACATTAAAATAGAGGCGCTATAAGTATGATTAATAAATTACAGCACCCCTTCTTTTCTGAAAACAAAATAATAAAGACCTAACCTCTCTAGTCGTAAACTATTTTACATTATCTGTGTTTACATTAAAGCAACAATTGATTCCATCTCTTTTGTGTTTATAGCCACAGATTATCATTGAAGCTATTAAGTCTCCATTAGAAACATTAACACCAATATCTCTCGCTACAAGGTGTTTTAAACCATAGCTAGATTGTTTTTTATTTATATATTTTGTTCTATAAAAGTAAAGTTTTATAAAACGAATAATATACTCGAGCTTATCCTTATCTATTTGGTCTTCTGCTTTGTTTGAAGGATAGAATCCATTTTTTGTAAGTTTATCAGGTAATTTAATATTGTTTGGTTTATTCATAATTATCTTTTTTAAAAATATTACTTTAGTTTTTACTTTTTATCCGTTGGTTTTTTTTGCGACAATCAACGTTATTAATTCAATTATAACAATGAAAATTAATTTTAAATCAGATTTATTGGAAGTTATAAAAAAATTATAAACTTCTTTAAACATCTAATAATCAGGATTGAAGTTTCATGGGGTTTCTGAATAATCCTATTTTGTAGCTTTAGTACCCATAAGTAATAGGTTTCTCTATTCCGTTTTCAATACAAGTAGAAGCCGTTTTTTTATACCCGAATACTCCTTTAGATAAATATAAGTTGCTTTCAATTAAGCCGTGTATTAAGCTCTCAGCTTCATCTTGAGAGAAATAACCTCCTCCAACATAGCCTCCAAGTAAGAAAGCTATTTTAAGTAGTTGAGGATGCCCGTTATCTACTATTTCATTCATTTTACGTACAATCATTCTGATAGTATGCTCTTTTCTTTCATTCGAACTAAATACTCGAAATGGCTGAACGCTTGGCTTAGGAATAAATATTTGCTTTGACTTTCTTTTGCTAAAAATTGTAGCATCTACTCTAAACAATAATTCTGAGTCATACGATTGAAATAGAGGTTGAGCTGGGTTCTTATTGATTTCATCAAAACCATCATAAAGACTCATTATATCAGTAATAGCATTAAAGTATTCTTTAAACTCATCAATGCTTTTGCTAATTGGGTTTTGAATTTCTATCGCTGGTATTCTCACCAATGCTTTTACGCCTTTTTTAGAAGGTGATAACCAGGCTGAAATAATAAACGGATACTCATTGAATAAATGTGTTTTGAAGGCTTCAGCGTTCTCTATATGGTCGAAATCAAGAACAAGTAAACCCGTGAAACTTATGATATTATTATACTTACGCCAATTCTTAATATACACGCACGGTGTGAAGTAGTGGAGGTTGTTCATCTTTAATTCTGCTTTGAGTTTCATATCCTTATTTGTTTCAGCTTCAGCAATATTACTGAAGACCTCAATCATTGTTATTGTCGGTTCTTTATGAAGGATTTTAAATTCTTCTATTGTAGTAAACCCAAGAGGTTTACACTTTTTAATATTAGCTGGATAGTATTGAAATTTGTACATAGTTATCTTTTTTAAAAACTGTTTTTGTATGGATATGCGGATGGACTCCGTAAAGCCTTTATTATAAGTTGTTTATACGTATTTTTATATGGATGAAAATGCGGACAAAACACGGATGGAACTACGGATAAAAAAACTGAGAAACCCATCCATACGGCATCCGTAGTTTATCCGTAAAATATCCGCACTAAAATAATTATAAGCACTTATTTTATAGAGTGTTAAGTATTTTTGTCCGCATATCCGTATAAGTAAAGCTTACGGCTCGTTAAATTCTATATCAACTTGGTCATAATCTTTGTCTTCAGTATTATAAATCTTCAACTCCTCTACTAATTCCTTTTTACTCAATTTTGCAATTCGTTTATAGTCCTCGTGATGCATCGTTTTTAATGATTTCACTCTTTGATTTAATGTGGAACTTGATATTCCTGTTTCAATCGATGCTTTATTGTAAGTTCCGAAGTATCGGTAAGAGATGAAAGCAAACATTTTATCAGAAAGACTCTCTGTTTGCGCTCCTCTATTTTCCGCTAAGGCTTTGTTTTCAGTTGATAAACCAAACATTTCGTGCTTCACAAATCCAATTGGGTCTTGTACTATATTTGTACAGATAACATTGCTTTTGCCATACTTTATAACATCGTTTCGCGTCTTAATCTGTTTGATATAAACTTGACCTTCCTTGTCTGATACGAACTCGTTAATACCAATAATTGAATCAGCTAACGCTCCTATTTTGCTTGAACCACTTATACTATCACTCGTTATAGGCTCTTTTCTATTTATTTTAGGAGTATGAGAGATAATTAGAATCGTATAACCTTCAAATCTTGCTAAATCCCATAGAGCGCTCATAAACTCAATTGCATTATCTGCTTCTTCTAGTTTGTTTCCAATTTTAGAAATATTATCAACTATTATAAATTTAGCCTCAACGATTTCAGCTTCCTCTTTCAATTGATTGAATATTATTTTTGGTTTCCCTTCTAATACACTTCCTCTTTCAACTTTTGAAATAAAAAGTTTTTCAGGGAGTTTGAGGTCTCCAATTCTTTTTAAAAACTGCCTATCGCTCAGTTCGAAGTCAAAAAATAAAACAGGTACTATACCAACTTCATTAATAAGAATCAATCCGTTCCCTAAATCTAAACTTTCTCCACTTGCTACTGCTATTGCTATTTGAGTTGCAAAAATTGATTTACCTAAATTTGTCGAAGCAAATAAAATTGTTTGTTCGTTTTCATATATCAAATCACCTACGAGTTTTTTAGGCATAGGTTCTTTCTTTGCGTCTTCAATTAATTGATTAGCATTTTTGCTTATGAATACGGATTTTCGTACCTTTATAGCATCTTGAATTGAGTCTTTCGCCGTCGAAGTGTTTGACTCTTTTTTTTGGTTTTCCATCACTAATAAGTATTTTGAATTTTATTAATGAATTCGTTGATTTCTATTAAATCACCTTCTACCTTCACCTCAATAGAGTAAAGCCTTCCGCTAATAACTACTCTAGCATTAAGGACTTTAAATTGTAAGTTGAATGAAATTGCTATTTTCTGGACAGCTTCTATCTGATTGACTGTGCCAAATGAATCTATGAATCTTACCGCCATAATTACTGATTTAAAGGAATTATAGCTGAATCAATCTCTGAGCGTTTATAGTAGACTCTACCTCCACAGCCGTACGCTTGGATTTTACCTCGCTTAGTCCAATTATGTATCGTGGAGAGGTCCACTTTGAGTAGTTCTCTTACCTCTGCCCTAGTGAGATATTCGGTTGGTTCTTTTGGTTGAAAATGATTTTTTAAATCATCTAATTGATTTTTAACACCATCGACAATAGCGTCTTGAAGTTGTTCTGGTGTAATCTGAATAAGTTGTACTGATTTCATAATGTAGAATATTTTATCTATTAATATTCTACAAAATTGCAACGTATTCGTAAGTACTCTAGATGAGTACTGTACTCATAGAGTACTCAAAATTGAATAAGATTGAATTTATTAAATATCAATCCCGAAATCATGAATTTTTTTCATTATTAATTCATCTTTAATTGGGAGATTTTTTTCTCTACAATATTTAATAATCTCTTTAAGTTTTTTTTCGGAAAATAAATTTTTAGCGCCTCCTTTTGAAGGGGGAGAAAATAGTGTATCTTGAATATAAGGTCTAATTTCCTCACAATCAACCTTGGTGAGCTTGCAATTTTCAACTATTACTTGAGAAAGTTTTGTAGCCTCAAAATCAGGGCTATTAAATTGAATTTCGTTTATTGTCCCATCCACTAAAAAAGGAATTAGAGGATACCATTTATAATGTTTTTCATTTGAAGATTTATTAAACTTTGTTCTTTTTGAAGCACCCAAAAGCTGGAGCTCCTTAATATTAATTGACTTATCTAATTCCTTAAAAACCTTCTTTAACTCTATATTTAAGGGGCTTTTTTTCAAATAAATAGAAAACTCTGAATCTAAAATTGAAAGAACCTCTTTCAAATGAACAATCAAATAATTTTTAATTCTAATTGCTAAATCAATTTCATCAATTTCAACATTCTTTTGAATTGGAGCTGTGTAATTTTTTATAACATTAAAGGAATTTTTCACCTTTAATATTTGAATATTAAATTTATTAGGGTTCTTCTGGTTTATTTTACTATTAACTATTTCATATAACTTAACAGCATCAACAGAAAACTTTCTTAAATCCACTAAATATTCTCTTAAAAGACTTGCTCTATCTAACAAGGTTAAGTTATTCTCTAATTCATTAATTCTAAATTCAAATCTTTTATTAATGACATCTAAGTAATAATTAGGATTTGGTAATTTATCTATTATTGGTTTTAATACATTAGAAAAACCGATAGAATCATAAGAGTCACTAAAATCAGAAATTATAGGTTTTTTCATTCTTATTGATTTGAAATTTGTTTAACAATCGATAATTTAGGTTCTTTTTTTCTTTTCTTTCCTTCCTTTTGCCAAATTTTCGCCAGTTGTATCCCATAATCTATTGGCTCCTTACCTATATAAGTTAAAAACATTTTCTCTGTCTTATGAGCAGTTATATTCATTAAAATAGGTGTTGGATATAGTTCTGACGCATAATGATTTGAGGCAAACGAACGTCTACAAATATGAGATGCAACCAATTCATGTTTTGGATATACACCCGTAATATATCTTTTCTTTTTTTCATCAAACTTATTACCTGTAACCATTACATCTATCCCAGCAAGTTTAGAAAGTTGTTTTAAGTAACGGTTAAACATTGTTTTACTACTATCTATATTTTTTGAAAACATTGGAGGAAACTCTCCGTTTCTTTTATCTAAAACTTCTTGCACTTCAAAATGAATAGGTATCTGAACAGTCTTTTTTGTTTTCTGTTGAGTTAAAACAATAAAATTAAAATCTTGAATATGTTCTATAAAACTTGTATTCATTCTTAACAAATCTGAAACACGTTGCCCAGTAAAGCATCCAATAATTAACCAGTCTTTTGCTATTTCGTGAGCGTCACTAACAAACTTTGTATTCTTTATTTGTTCAATCTCATTAAGGTTTAAAATTACCTTAGGTGCATCAATAGAAAAACCCATAAAATCTTTTAGTTGACTACTTACTTTAAATCCGTTCTTGTCCGCGTCTAAACATATACTTTTAACAAACTTTAAGTAACGTCCTATTGTATTATCGCTTAATTTATCAACTTCACTAAAATAGTCAATCAACTCAATTCTGAACTTTAAATTAACGTCAACAAGTTTAGTTCTTACTTTCTTGTATTTATCAAAGGCTATTAGTTTATTAACTATGGTTTGATATTTCTTTTGCGTTGCAATTGTTACACCTATTTTTTTAGTCTTATCATTTGTTTTATACTTTAAGTTTTTAATAAAGTACTTACCGTATTCTGTTATATAATCAAGCTCTACTACTTCAAATTTATTAAAATGTAAATCAATTTTAGACTGTAACCAGTCACCGTCTATATCAGCGCCTTTCGTATTTGCATTATTTACTTCATCTAGAATAAAATCTTTTAATTTTCTTAATTTAGACGCTGTGTTTTTATTTTCTGGAGTAGTTTGTTTTGGCTGACTTGTATCACTCCAATTTTTAGGATTAATACTTAATGAAGTTTTACGCCTGAATACTTTACCCCTACCTAATGATAGACGTAAATAAATTGGAGCATTTTCTGACTTACTTTGAAGTTGATAATTAATTGTTGCCATAATTTAAAATATTTTAACCTTCAAATTTAAGCATAAAAACTATCCTAGCCAACATCTAGTCAACATTTAGTCAACCATATTCTAATTTATTCAATTTTATTCAATTTCTTAAAACCCAGCAGAACAAAGAGATGTATTGATTTAATTAAAGAAATCGTAATTTTAAAGGGGTTGCGAATAGTGACAAAAGAGATGTTACACTCTCGGCGTCTCCACTTTATTATACCTCAACTCATTGTTAATCAATTTGTTGAGGTTTTTTTTAGTCAACTATTAGTC
>Ga0209815_1002457_pt1 | contig 11267 bp, 9 predicted proteins | sample CoawatmetaG00DNA_FD_187507 | JGI IMG/M metagenome (GOLD analysis project Ga0209815, IMG submission 187507) | Marine microbial communities from the West Antarctic Peninsula - Coastal water metaG002-DNA (SPAdes) (version 2) | ecosystem: Environmental > Aquatic > Marine > Coastal ...
TTATAATGTTGTCAATTTACATTTTAGCAGGAGTTTTAAGTGTAATGGGAATGCTAGCTTAAGAATAACAGCCCCTTTTTAATACATAATGGTGGTATTTTACTTCGGGTTTTATTTTAAATTCTTCTTTTGGGTGTTCTTTCGTATGTTATTTAAAGCGTATAAGATTTTACAGATTTTATCTTTTTGTTTAAAAGTAGGTAAATCTGTGTTTTTTAACCTCTAGTTTGCCACATTTTGAGTAAATTGTGTTCAAAAACAACTAAAAAATGAGAAAATTATATACCACAACCATTGTTTTAAGTCTTATTTTTGCAGTCGCTTGTAAAAATGATTCCATGAAAAATATAGATGCAAAAGCACCTACAGCAGAGAAAGAACCAACTACATTAGAAAAACACGGAGATGTTAGGATAGATAACTATTTCTGGATGCGTTTGACTGATGAACAGAAACTTGGAGATGTAAAGGATGCACAAACTCAAAAAGTAATTAATTATTTAGAGGAAGAAAACACCTACCACGATAAAGTTACTGAGTTTTCAAAGAATTTTGAAGAGACTTTGTTTCAAGAAATGAAAGGTAGAATTAAAGAAGACGATTCTTCTGTGCCTTATAAAGAAAACGGTTATTTTTATATTACACGCTTTGAGAAAGGAATGCAATATCCTATTTATAGCAGAAAGAAAGGCAATTTAGATGCAGAGGAACAGGTAATGTTTAATGTGAACGAAATGGCCAAAGATTACGATTATTTTCAATTAGGAGGTTTAAATATTTCTAATGATAATAAACTGGCTGTTTTTGCAACAGATACTGTAAGTAGAAGACAATACTTCTTACGCATAAAGAATTTAGAAACTGGTGAAGTTTATAAAGACATCATAGAAAATTCTACAGGTGGCTCTGTTTGGGCAAATGATAATAAAACTATTTTTTATACGAAGAAAGACCCAACAACTTTAAGAAGTGAGAAGATTTACAGACATATTTTGGGAACACCCACCTCAGATGATGTGGAAGTTTTTCATGAACAAGATGAGACTTTTGGTACGTATGTTACCAAATCAAAATCTGATAAGTACATCATTATAGGTTCTTATAGCACCGTTTCTACCGAAGCGCAGTTTTTGGACGCAGACAACCCTACAGGAGAATTTACAATGTTGCAGGCTCGTGAGCGCGATTTAGAATATAGTGTTTCTCATTTTGGAGATGATTTCTACTTGTTAACAAATAAAGACAATGCAACCAATTTTAAGTTGATGAAAACTCCGGTTTCTAAAACGGCAAAAGAAAACTGGACAGATGTAATTCCGCATAGAGAAGACACCTTATTAGAAGATTTTTCTATATTTAAAGAATATTTAGTTTTAGAAGAACGTGCAGACGGTTTAAATAAAGTTCGCATTAAACGTTGGGACAAAACAGCAGATTATTATTTACCTTTTAATGAAGAAACCTATTCTGTAGGCGTGTATTCAAATCCGGATTTTGATACGCAAGTAATTCGATACTCATACAATTCGATGACTACTCCTGCATCTGTAGTTGATTTTAATATGAGCAATCAATCGAAAGAAATCAAAAAAGAGCAAGAGGTTTTAGGAGGCAAATTCAACAAAGAAAACTATAAAAGTAAGCGTGTTTGGGCAACTGCAAGAGATGGTAAGAAAGTAGCTATTTCTTTAGTATATCATAAAGACACCAAGCTAGATGAAAACACACCATTATTGCAATATGCTTACGGTTCTTATGGTTATACCATTCCAGATGGCTTTTCTACAACCCGTTTAAGTCTATTAGATAGAGGCTTTGTATATGCTTTGGCGCACATTCGTGGAAGTGAATACTTGGGAAGAAATTGGTATGAAGATGGAAAAATGTTGAATAAAAAGAACACATTTACAGATTTTGTAGATTGCTCTAAATATTTAATTGATAATAACTACACGTCTGCCGAGCATTTATATGCAATGGGTGGTTCTGCCGGTGGCTTGTTAATGGGAGCAATTGTAAATATGAACCCTGAGTTGTATAACGGAATTATTGCAGCAGTGCCATTTGTAGATGTTATTTCTACGATGATAGATGATTCTATTCCTTTAACAACAGGAGAGTATGACGAATGGGGAAATCCGAATGATAAAGAATATTACGACTATATAAAATCATATTCACCTTATGATCAAGTAGCACCAAAAGCATATCCAAATATGTTGGTAACTACTGGTTATCATGATTCTCAAGTACAATATTGGGAACCTGCAAAATGGGTTGCAAAATTACGCGAGTTAAAAACAGACGACAATCTGCTTTTACTGAGAACCAATATGGAAGCAGGCCACGGTGGTGCATCTGGACGGTTTGATGCTTTAAAAGAGACTGCAAAAGATTATACATTCTTTTTAGCTTTAGAGAATAAATTAGATCCAGATTTAATTAAGCTTTAGAATCAATTTTATATTTCAATTCGAAAATGTATTTTTGTAATCTATAAAAAATAGTATTGGACAGTATTTCAATTTTACATGATTGTCTTATCTCAAATAAGATAATCTTGTGAAATTATTACGTACTAATGGCTGCCTATTAAAGAATAATGACAAAAAATAGCGGAATTCATAATAGTATTTTAGAATTAGTAGGAGAAACACCACTAATTAAACTTCAGAACATCACAAAAGATTTAAAAGGCTCTTATTTTGCAAAAGTAGAGGCTTTTAATCCAGGTCTTTCATCAAAAGATAGAATTGCATTGCACATTATTAATGATGCAGAAAAGAAAGGGATTCTTAAAAAAGGGGCAACTATTGTAGAGACTACCTCTGGAAACACCGGGTATAGTTTGGCTATGATAAGTCTTGTAAAAGGCTATAAGTGTATTTTAGCAGTCAGTGATAAATCTTCTCAAGACAAAATAGATTTGCTAAAAACAATGGGGGCAGAAGTTCATGTATGTCCTGCTAATGTTCCTGCAGACGACCCAAGGTCTTATTATGAAGTTGCAAAAACAATTCATAAAAAAACAAAAAACTCTGTATATATCAATCAGTATTTTAATGAATTAAATATTGAAGCGCATTACAGAACTACGGGTCCAGAGATATGGAATCAAACGGCTGGTAAAATCACACATTTAGTGGTTGCAAGCGGAACTGGAGGAACGATTTCGGGAACCGGAAAATATTTAAAAGAGCAAAATTCGAATATTAAAGTTTTGGGTGTAGATGCGTTCGGATCTGTATTAAAAAAATACCACGAAACAGGTGAGTTTGATACCAATGAAATTAAACCTTATAAAATAGAAGGTTTAGGGAAAACATTAATTCCTACCGCAACAGATTTTGATGTGATCGATATTTACGAAAAAGTAACAGATAAAGATGCGGCCTTTGCGGCTAGAGAAATTGTACAAAAAGAGGGCATGTTTTTGGGGTATACAAGTGGCGCTGTTATTCAAGCCACAAGACAATACAACGCTTTAAATATGTTTGATGAAAACAGCTTTGTTGTATTAATTTTTCCAGACCATGGTTCGCGATACATGAATAAAATTTACAGTGACTCTTGGATGAAAGCGCAAGGTTTTTTAGATTAAACAAGCATGCTTTTCTATAGGCACCTAAATTGCACAAAAAATTAAAATTAGCTAACTTTGCAACCTGCAAAAACAAACGATATAATGACGACAGATTTATTTGATAGAATAGTAAAAGATAAAGGTCCTTTAGGTAAATGGGCAGATAAAGCTGAAGGATATTACGTGTTTCCTAAATTAGAAGGCCCTATTTCTAATAGAATGTCTTTTAATGGCAAAAAGGTAATAACGTGGAGCATCAACGACTATTTAGGACTGGCAAATCATCCAGAGGTTTTAAAAGTAGACGGAGAAGCTGCTTTAGAACACGGTATGGCATATCCAATGGGCGCTAGAATGATGTCTGGACATACTCCTTTTCACGAACAATTAGAGCGCGAATGTGCCGAGTTTGTTGACAAAGAAAACGCTTATTTATTAAACTTCGGATACCAAGGAATCATGTCTGCAATAGACGCTTTGGTGACAAAAAATGATATTATTGTCTATGATATGGACACCCATGCTTGTATTATAGATGGTGTTCGTTTGCACTCAGGAAAGCGTTTTGTTTACCGTCACAACGATATGGAAAGTTTTGAAAAAAACATAAAACGTGCCGCTAAAATGGCAGAAAAAACGGGTGGAGGAATCTTAGTGATTTCTGAAGGAGTTTTTGGAATGCGAGGAGAGCAAGGACGGTTAAAAGAAATTATAGCTTTTAAAGAAGAATATAACTTTAGATTATTGGTTGATGATGCGCATGGTTTCGGAACTTTAGGGAAAGACGGAAGAGGAACCGGTTTTGAACAAGGTGTACAAGACGATATTGATGTGTATTTTGCAACATTTGCAAAATCTATGGCTGGTATTGGTGCTTTTTTAGCAGGTAATAAAGATGTAATTCAATACTTACAATACAATATGCGTTCTCAAACGTTCGCAAAATCGTTGCCAATGGCAATGGTGAAAGGGGCGCTAAAACGTTTAGACATGTTGCGTACAATGCCAGAATTAAAAGAAAAATTGTGGGCAAACACCAATGCATTACAATCTGGTTTACGTTCTGCTGGATTCGATCTAGGAACCACTCAAACGTGTATTACGCCAGTTTTCTTAAAAGGAGACATTCCTGAGGCTATGGCAATGGTGAATGATTTAAGAGAAAATCACGGAATTTTCTGTTCTATTGTTGTGTACCCTGTAATTCCTAAAGGATTAATTATTTTAAGATTGATACCAACAACTACGCACACGCAAGAAGATATAGATGAGACCATAACTGCTTTTTCTGCAATTAGGGTGTTGTTAGAAAACGGGACTTACAAAAAGGTGGCCGCTACAATGATGTAATCTCTAAAGATATTTAAATATTAAAAACTGAGCTTTGTGCTCAGTTTTTTTTGGTTAAAACATAAATTTAAACAAATAGTGAGAAATTGATTAAATTTATATTTTAATTGTTTTTTTTTATTGGTTGATTACTTGAATTACGAATAAAAGTAAGATATTTGCATATAATAAAGAAAGACATGACTTTTATTCAATCACATCATCATCATTTTCACAATTGCAGTCAAGCGATTTAAAAATGTATTGAATAAAATCAAAATATTTATAAACCCGTTTGAGCAAATCAAACGGGTTTTTTTAATTTAAAGCCGTATTTGTTCAAGCACCAAATAAAACAAAAATGAGTAATTTAAGAATTGCAGTACAAAAATCAGGAAGATTAAATGAAGATTCAATGAGAATCTTAAAGGATATTGGTATTTCAATAGACAATGGTATCGATCAATTAAAAGCAGAAGCAAGAAATTTTCCAGTAGAAGTTTTCTATCTAAGAAATGGAGATATTCCGCAGTATTTAAGAGACGGAGTGGTAGATGCAGCTATTATAGGTGAAAATATTTTAATAGAAAAAGGAAGCGATTTAGAGTTTGTAGAGCGTTTAGGCTTTTCGAAATGTAAAGTTTCTATTGCAGTGCCAAAAGAATCTAAAGCAAATTCTTTAAAAGACTTGGCAGGAAAAAGGATTGCAACCTCATACCCTGAAACGGTAAAAAAGTTTTTAAAGGAACAAAATATAGCAGCACAATTGCACAGCATTAGTGGCTCTGTAGAGATTGCACCTAATATAGGATTGGCTGACGGAATTTGTGACATCGTTTCTAGTGGAAGTACGCTGTTTAAAAACGGGTTAAAAGAAATTGAAGTTTTATTGCAGTCGGAAGCAGTTTTAGCGGTTTCCCCATTAATTTCTGAAGAAAGAAAAGCCATTTTAAATAAAATTCAATTTAGAATTCAATCGGTTTTAAAAGGAAGAGATTCTAAGTATGTATTGTTAAATGCACCAAATGACAAGTTAGAAGCTATTTTAAATTTGTTACCAGGAATGAGAAGTCCTACCGTTTTGCCATTGGCAGAAAAAGGATGGAGTTCTGTGCACACCGTAATTTCTAAAAATCAGTTTTGGGAAATCATAGACGGATTAAAAGAAAATGGTGCAGAAGGTATTTTAGTCTGTCCTATTGAAAAAATGGTGCTATAAAATGAACACAATTTTAAATCCACAGAAAAAAGATTGGAATAAAATCTTAGAAAGACCTACAAAATCGGTAGCTGCAATTGAAGGCACTGTAAACGATGTTTTTACAGATGTTCAAAATAATGGAGATACTGCTATTTCAAAATATACCAAAAAATTTGATGGTGTTTCTTTAGAAAGCAACATGGTCTCAGCAGCAGAAATTAAAGAAGCAATTACTTTGGTTTCAGAAGAATTAAAAGAAGCCATTAATTTCGCAAAAGAAAATATTACCAAGTTTCATAGTGCCCAGAAAACAGCTAAAGTATTTGTAGAAACTACCAATGGTGTTTCTTGTTGGCAAGAAAAAAGACCCATTCAAAAAGTAGGTTTGTACATTCCAGGCGGAACAGCACCGTTGTTTTCAACGGTTTTAATGTTAGCTGTTCCCGCTCAAATTGCGGGTTGTAAAGAAATTGTTTTGTGTTCTCCACCGAATAAAGAAGGAAAAATTCACCCAGCAATTTTGTACACTGCAAATTTATGTGGTGTCACAAAAATTGTAAAAGTTGGCGGAATCCAAGCAATTGCGGGCTATACATTCGGGACAGAAACCATTCCACAGGTATATAAAATATTTGGTCCTGGAAATCAGTTTGTAACGGTTGCAAAACAGTTGGCAACTAAATACGGTGTGGCAATAGACATGCCAGCCGGCCCAAGTGAATTGTTAATTGTTGCAGATGACAGTGCAAATGCAAGTTATGTCGCCTCCGATTTATTAAGTCAGGCAGAACACGGTGTAGATTCTCAGGTAATATTGGTTTCAACATCTAAAAAACTAATTGATCAAGTGTCGATTGAGATACAAAAACAGGTCTTAGACTTGCCAAGAGTTTCAATTGCTCAAAAAGCGATTGCAAACTCCACATCTATTTTTGTTGAAAATGATGCAATCGCATTAGATTTAATTAATGAATATGGTCCGGAACACTTTATTGTTTGTACAAATGACAATGCATACTATATAGACAATATAGAAAATGCAGGTTCTGTTTTTATAGGAAATTATACGCCAGAAAGCGCTGGAGATTATGCCTCTGGAACGAATCATACATTGCCAACAAACGGATTTTCAAAATCGTATTCTGGTGTAAATTTAGATAGTTTTACCAAGTCTATTACTTTTCAGGAAATTTCGAAAGAAGGCATTCAAAACATTGGAAGCGCTATAGAAATTATGGCAGAAACAGAAGGTTTGTTTGCACATAAAAATGCGGTTACCTTAAGGTTAAATGATTTAAAAGTATAGGATTTGTCTTTTCGAAATTAAATAGCAGGACTAGAGGAGAAGTCTTAAATTAGATTTTTCAATCGCTTAAAAAAGCGCATTTCGAAATGACAATAGGAGTACATAATTAAGAATGTAAAAGTTTTTATAGAAATGAAAACAAATTTCAACATACAGAATCTCGTTAGAGAAAATATAAAATCTCTCAAACCCTATTCATCTGCAAGAGATGAGTACAAAGACGCAACTACCACTGAAATGGTATTTTTAGATGCAAATGAGAATCCGTTTGAAAATGGCGTAAACAGGTATCCAGATCCCCAGCAAAATAATGTCAAAGAGTTACTTTCTGATATCAAAAAGATTCACAAAAAAAACATTCTTTTAGGAAATGGAAGTGATGAAGTTTTAGATTTAATTTTTAGAGCTTTTTGTGAACCAAATAAAGACAATGTCATTACGTTACCACCAACCTATGGAATGTATTCCGTTTTGGCAAATATCAATGCGGTAGAAAATAAACAGGTTTTATTAACAGAAACATACCAACCAAGAGTAGCGCAAATATTAAAGGAGGTAAATAAAAATAGTAAGATTTTGTTTCTGTGTTCTCCAAACAATCCATCAGGAAATAGCTTTACAAAAGAAATAGTTGAAGAACTGTTATTGAAATTTAACGGTTTGGTTGTAATCGATGAAGCGTATATCGATTTTTCAGAAGAGAGCAGTTGGTTAGAGAGGTTAGCACAATTTCCTAATTTAGTCATTACACAAACCTTATCCAAAGCATACGGTTTGGCAGGAATTAGATTGGGCGTTTGTTATGCTTCCGAAGAAATAATTAAGGTGTTAAACAGTATAAAACCACCATACAACGTAAACGAGTTAACACAACAAAGAGCAGTTGAAAGGTTGCGAAATATGGAGGCAGTTGAAAAAGAAGTTGCTGAAATTATCTCTCAAAGAGACTTGCTAATTGAAGCTTTAAAAAAGGTTCCGTTTATGAAGGTAATCTATCCTACAGATTGTAATTTTGTATTGGTAAAAGTAGATGATGCCAATAAAAGATATGACCAATTGATAAAAAAAGGCATTGTAATTCGCAATAGAACCACACAACCTTTATGCGAAAATTGTTTGCGCTTAACAATTGGAATAAGTTCGGAAAATATAAAGTTAATTAGAGCATTAGAAGAAATATAGCAATTTGTTATGCTGTTTTAGCATTTTGCTAAAAACGGAATGGCAAGAGTCAAAAACTACAAAATGAAAAAAGTATTATTTATAGACAGAGACGGAACCTTGGTTTTAGAGCCACCAGTTGATTATCAATTAGATAGTTTAGAGAAGTTGGAGTTTTATCCGAAAGTATTTCAATACATGGCAAAAATAGCCTCAGAATTGGATTATGAATTGGTGATGGTTACCAATCAAGATGGATTGGGAACAGACTCTTTTCCTGAAGACACTTTTTGGCCGGCACAAAACAAAGTAATTTCAGCTTTTGAAAAAGAAGGTGTTGTTTTCTCTGAAATTCTTATTGATAAAAGTTTTCCGAATGAAAATGCAGCCACAAGAAAGCCAAGAACAGGTTTGTTAACCAAATACTTTTCTAAAGAATACGATTTAGAAAATTCTTTTGTTTTAGGAGATCGAATTACGGACATGGAGTTGGCAAAGAATTTGGGCGCAAAAGGTATCTATTTAGCTGAGAATCCGGAATTGGGTGCAGAAGAAATAGAAACTTCAAAGCAAGAGATTTTAGATTGTATTGCACTCACAAGTACAGATTGGTTTGCAATTTATGACTTTCTGAAGTTAGAAGATAGAGTCACAGAAATTACGAGAAACACGAATGAAACGAAGATTTATATCAAACTAAATTTAGACGGTTCTGGTAAAAATGATATTGCTACAGGTTTGTCGTTTTTTGACCACATGTTAGATCAAATTGGCAGACATGGCAATATGGATTTAACTATTAAAGTGGCAGGCGATTTAGAAGTTGATGAGCACCATACGATAGAAGATACCATGATTGCTTTTGGAGAATTGTTCAACAAAGCATTGGGAAATAAACTAGGCATCGAAAGATATGGTTTTTGCTTGCCAATGGACGATTGTCTGGCGCAAGTTGCGGTAGATTTTGGCGGTAGAAATTGGTTGGAATGGGATGCCGACTTTAAAAGAGAAAAAATAGGAGACATGCCAACAGAAATGTTCTTTCACTTGTTTAAATCTTTTACAGACGGTGCAAAATGCAATTTAAATATCAAAGCAGAAGGAACCAACGAACATCACAAAATTGAAGGAATTTTCAAAGCCTTTGCAAAAGCAATGAAAATGGCCGTAAAAAGAGATTCGAACAAGATGTTTTTACCATCGACAAAGGGAATGTTATAATTTAGCAATTCGCTTTTTAGTCTTTAGCTTTAAGCTAATTGCCAAGAGCGAAAAGCCAAAAGCGAAATAATGAAATTAGTAATTATAGATTACGGAGCAGGAAATATTAAGAGCATTCAGTTTGCTTTTAAACGCTTGGGTGTAGTTGCAGTTTTATCAAATAATATTGATGAAATTAGAGCTGCTGATAAAATAATTTTTCCAGGTGTTGGGGAAGCAAGTTCTGCGATGAAAATGTTGCAAGAAAGCGGATTGGACAAGGTAATTCCGACTTTAAAACAACCTGTTTTAGGTATTTGTTTGGGCATGCAATTAATGTGTAACTCCTCTGAAGAAGGAAATACAAAAGGTTTGGGCATCTTTGATGTGGCTATCAAACGTTTTTCTAACGCTGTAAAAGTGCCACAAATGGGTTGGAATACCATTTCTAATTTAAAGTCAGATTTGTTTACAGGAATTAAAGAAAAAGAATTTATGTATCTGGTACATAGTTTTTATGCTGAAAATTGTAAAGAAAGCATTGCAACCACAAATTATGAAATTGAATACGCAGCTGCATTGCAGAAAGATAATTTTTACGGAGTACAATTTCATCCAGAGAAGAGTGGAATCGAAGGTGGGAAAATTCTTGCCAATTTTTTGAAGTTATAAATAAAGGTTTGGCAATTTGGTTTTAGCGTTTCGCTAGTAGCCAAAAGCCAAAAGCTAAAAGCGAAATAAATGAGAATCATACCAGCGATAGATATTATAGACGGAAAATGTGTTCGTTTGACCAAAGGTGACTATAGTACCAAGAAAATATACAACGAAAATCCGCTAGAGGTAGCCAAAGAATTTGAGGCTGCAGGCATCGAATATTTGCATGTAGTAGATTTAGACGGTGCAAAGGCGAGTCAGATTATCAACTATAAAGTATTAGAACAAATTGCGAGTAAAACGAATTTAAAAATCGATTTTGGGGGTGGTTTAAAAACTGATAAAGATTTAGAAATTGCTTTTAACTCAGGTGCAGACCAAATTACAGGTGGAAGTATTGCCGTGAAAAATAGCGCTATTTTCGAAAGCTGGATTGAAAAATATGGTGCGAACAAAATTATTTTAGGAGCTGATTTTTATCCGGATACATCAGGAGGAAAAATAGCAACAAATGGTTGGCAAGAAGAAAGTACTTTAGAATTGATTCCTTTTATCAAAGGATATCAGAGCAAAGGAATTCAGTATGTAATTTGCACGGATATTTCTAAAGATGGCATGTTGCAAGGACCAAGTTTCGATATTTATAAAGAGATTTTATCCGAAGCAAAAGATGTAAAATTGATTGCTTCAGGAGGAATTTCTACCTTTGATGAATTGCCGAGTTTGGCAGAAAATGGTTGCGAAGGTGTAATTATTGGAAAAGCAATTTATGAGCATAAGATTAGTTTAAAGCAGTTGGAGCAGTATATACTTAATAATTAGCCATTAGC
>Ga0209815_1002458_pt1 | contig 11265 bp, 11 predicted proteins | sample CoawatmetaG00DNA_FD_187507 | JGI IMG/M metagenome (GOLD analysis project Ga0209815, IMG submission 187507) | Marine microbial communities from the West Antarctic Peninsula - Coastal water metaG002-DNA (SPAdes) (version 2) | ecosystem: Environmental > Aquatic > Marine > Coastal ...
ATAGACATATGAAGATTTTTATAACAGGTGTCGCAGGATTTTTAGGTTCGCACCTAGCAGATCTAATGCTATCACAAGGACACACAGTTGCTGGCAATGACAATATGATTGGCGGATACACAGACAATGTACCACAGGATGTGCAGTTTCACCAAGTAGACTGTTGTGATTTAGAAAACATGACTAGAGCCATGGAAGGCTGTGACATAGTTTATCACACTGCCGCAACTGCATACGAAGGATTATCTGTGTTTTCGCCAGTGCTTGTCACAAGAAATATTTTCGAAGCGTCGGTCACAACAATTACAGCCGCAATAAGGAACAAGGTCAAACGTATTGTGTATTGTTCGAGCATGGCGAGGTACGGGCATCACGATCAAATGCCTTACAAGGAAGATTATGAATGTCGTCCACAGGATCCATATGGTATTGCAAAGAAAGCCGGTGAAGATGTTTTGAGAAATTTATGCGAAACACACGGAGTGGATTATGTTATTGCCGTACCACATAATATAGTTGGTCCAAGGCAGAAGTACGACGACCCGTTTAGGAATGTGATGTCCATTATGTTGAATAGAATGCTACAAGGTAAGCAACCTATCATATACGGTGATGGTATGCAACAAAGATGTTTCAGTTATATTGATGATTGCTTGTATTGTCTGAACGCACTGGCATTCCAGGACAACGTTGTTGGCGAAGTGATCAACATAGGTCCAGACGAAGAACCTATAACAATCAATCAGTTAGCAGAAGCGTGTGCTAACGAAACAGGAATTAATTTAGATCCCATACATCACAAAGATAGACCCAAGGAAGTTAAACTAGCAGTGTGTTCGTCGGACAAAGCAAGAACGCTATTAGGTTACAGCACAGCAACAGACATGAGAACATCAGTTAGGAAGACTGCTGAATATATTAGATCCAGAGGTACAAAGAAATTTCAGTATCACTTACCATTAGAAATAATCAATGACAAGACCCCAGAAACTTGGAAGAATAAATTAATATGATTTCGTTCTGCTGTCCATCGAGAGGCAGGCCTACTCTAGCAAAGAGATTAGTAGACACAGCTACTGAAACACAGCAGGGTGAAACAGAATTCCTTTTCTATCTTAATGATGACGATCCCACGTTAGAACAGTACAAAGATTTACTGGACGAAAAGCACTACACAGTTGGGCCAAATCAATCGACTTGTTACAGTTGGAATCTAATGGCAAAGAAAGCTAAGAATGACATTGTGATGTTGATGGGAGACGATGTACAAGTACAGACCCAAGGGTGGGACAGTATAATTGCAAATGAGTTTAACAGGTATGAGGATAGAATTTTAATGGTTGTACCTAGCGATGGCAGATTAAAAGGCACGGGGAGAATTGATATAGAAGATCCTACACTGTGGCCCGATAAGCCCTTGCCAGCGGCACACTTTGCTGTACACAAGAACTGGATCAATACTCTAGGATATCTTGCACCACCTTTTTTTTGGCACTGGCACGTTGATTCGTACACACAGAAAGTTGCACGTAAGTTGGGTAGATGCCTCTATTTGCCAACTGTTGTATTCAAGGCAAAAAAAATATTTGATGGCACGGGTAAGCAGGTGCGTACACACTTAAACATCAATAACAGGGATAACTTTGTGTGGGATAAGGTAAAGAAAAGACATCTCAATGCAGATGTAAATGCCTTGCAGGATTTTATTAAAGGTCAGCAAACTCCATAAAACATTTATTTTTACGGGTCTTCTGTATAAAAAGATTAAATGTTATTCTGTTTTTATTTTGATTACTTTCATACGAATGCCATGTCTGCCCTTGTTGTCCACAAAATATAAATGTGCTGTTAGGTATCCATGGAGCTTCACTCACAAACGATTCTTCTGTTTGTTTGGCATACATCTTTGTCCCGATGTTCTTCTCAGGTGTGATGTAAGTTACTGAACTCCATATTTTTTCCAGACCTTCTTGGTGTACATGGAACTTGTATGGCAGTGGCGGGGTTATAGATATGTGTGCATTCACTCCTAGATTCTTGTATGATCTACTTGCTGGATAAACTCCAACAAGTTCTTTTATGTTTCTCAATAGGTTGGTGCATATGTTCACAGTTTCATCGTAGAAGTCTATGCCCCAGTCTCTGTATTGATCCGGAAAGATGTGATGTAGTTCTGTTGTCTTGGTCAAAGTTGTTTTGAAGCAACTGTCCTTCAGCTTTGCAAAGGCCTCTTGACTTAATGTATCGTTGATGATTTGGTGAGGCCACGGTCGTAAGCCCACTGTGGTTGTGAGACACTTATCTAAAAATCTTTCACCTTCACTCATTTATGCCCAATCCTTTTTTTATATTTAAATACATCTCGTTGTTTATGTCTATTTGTACACATGGTCTCCTAGGAAAGAATCTCTTTCGTTTGCCAATTTTAATTTCTTTTGATGCTGTAATAAAAATTGCATTTGGATTGTAAGTTATTGTTTTATCTTTTAATAATATATCATCATTACCGGAAGATCTATCGGCCCGTTCTCGGAAGAACCATAAGCATGTGATGTCCTTTGAAAGATCTATCTCTGTTAGGTCATCATAAAACTGACAAGTTAAGTTGTGTGTCTCTTTAAATGTTGTCCAGATTGTGCCATCGAAACGTGTTTGATTCTCATATAGATCATCGTACTCGGCCAATTTACGTATCTGTTCTCCGATAATGTGTTCTACTGGATCTGTATGATAATATTTTTTGTCTAGTCTTTTGAAAAATTCCATTATGCACTGAACAGGTTGATGACTTCTTTCTTCCAATCGTCGGAGTACTCGCAATCCCTGTAACCATCAAACCATGGTCCGCCCTCTGTGTAGTGTAGTATTTTAGGTGAACCGTCTTTGGGTTCCTTGTACCAACCTACCAACCAGTTGTATTCATGTGGTAGTGATCCAATATCCGAATCTTCTAACCAACTGAATCTGTGTAGGAATTTTGGAGTCTGTTTATTCAGGAACTCCGGTGTTAGCATTTTATTTTTTTCATGTCCACAATTCCAGAGCACCATGCTACTCCAATTTTTTCTTGGATATGCAGTCTGCACTTGTCCGTCCATCTTGATTGATCCTTCTTCTGGTGTGTAATCATGTTGCACACAGACAACTGCTTTGGAATCATCGCAGTACTGTTCTAGTTCTTTTGTTGGGATCTTCCAAAGGAAATCACAGTCACAGAACACTGCCCATCCCTTGTAATTGTTAAGGTGCGGTACAAAGAATCTAGTGAACGTGAATTCTGTCGTTGCTAACTTGTCTGTTTCCCTGGTGTAGATGCCTTGCTGTCTCATCTCGTTCTGTTTGAGTGGTTGTACTTCTGCCTCAGAGTCTCTACGTTTGATCGAGTGTTCACATACTTGATATGAAATGTCTTCTCTGGAATCCCAACCTACATAAATTTTCATTTGGATAATATCTCGTGTATTTGTTTCCAATTATTTACACGTATGATGTCGGGGTGATTAAAATCTTTGTTGTATGGATGATTGATTAATATGGGCTTTAAACCGTATTTGAGCCCGGCTAGTGCGTTCTTAGGCTTGTCCTCGACCCAATACAGCCCGGTGTCATGAAACTCCGATAATGCACTATCTTTGTCTGCTCCTGTACCTAGTATATGGTAATTCTTAAAGATATGCTCACCAAATAATTCACCTAGTCTTTTCTTACGTAGACACTGTGCTGGTATGTCCGATGTCTGTGATGTTATAGGTACAAACGTCCATCCTTCTGCCGCTAAAAGTTTAACCCAAGTTTGTGATTCCAACATAGGTCGTTGTGTTCCCATCCAAGCACTCCTGTTGAATTCTCTGATCTCTTGTCGGATTGTATCTTTACTAACACCAAATCTGTGAGCCATCTCGTAGTCGTCCTGCCCTGTGTCTACTAACTTGTAAGGATAATTTCTAGTTCCATTTTTGTCAAAGTATGATCGTAGCTGTAACCACTTGGTGAAATGGTGTTCCCATTCCAACAGCACACCGTCTACATCTGTGAGTATTATTCTATTAGATATCAGCATCTTCCATACCCGCTACTCTCAATTTAACAATGTTCGTTATTTGCCATTGTTTTTGGTCCAAGCCTTTGGTGATGGATAGCCACTGGTTTCTTATCAGTGCAAAGTCGTTGATTATTTTTGTCATGTCAACAACGTCATCTTCCCCGTCAACAAATTTTGTTGCATCATTACTGCTTAATGCTCTATTGTAGTTTTCAAGAAATTTTCTAAAAGTTTTAGATCTTAATCTTCTTAGTTCTATGTTTAGATATTCTAGTATGGCTTCTAGTTGTTGTAGTTGTCCAAATCTTTCCTCAACTATGCCAGGCAATGAAGCGGCCGCTCTCTCTAGATTGCCATATATCTTGCACTGCTTCTTTGCTTCTATTAGTTCTAGATCAAAGTATGCTACACAATCAGGTATCTTAGATAGGTTTCTACTTACTTCGTTGTACCAGTTTATCATTCATCCTCACTATATCCATCTTCGTCCACTTCCTCTTCTTCGAACACAGTTGCTATTGCTTCTTCAAGTTTTGGATCGTATTCTGCAGATGCTTTTAGTTCGTCATGCTCTACACCGATGTCCTCTAAACTTTTGATGAAATCAATTGCCATGTCCAATTTCTGTCTTTCAGGGACGTAATGTATAATTGAGTTCCACAAACGTTCAATGTCTTCGTGTGTAAAGTCTATCATCTATTTCTCTTCTTTAATTGGTTCTATTTTTTTAGTTTTTGTTTTAGTTATAACTGCCGGCTCTTCTTCCTTTTCGGCAAAATCTGTAGATTCTGTAAAGTCTGCCATTAGCATATCTAATTTATCACCTATCCACTGTTTTCTAAAGTCTATGTGTTCTTTGCCTACTTTATCAATGTATTTCAGTCTGTTTCCAGTTTGCACTAGTACACCCTTCTTCTCAAATAGGTCTACTAATCCACTGTATGGATTCATTCCTGTTTCGTATGGAATCTTAACCTGCACACCTTCAAACGGTTTAGCATATCTTGTCTTCATAACTTTACAAGCCGCTCTAATACCTCTTACGTCTGTGACTTTGTTACCGTCAAGATCTTCTTTTAATTTAAGTTTCTTCATTGCAACTACAATTGAACTTGCATAGATAAATCCTTGTCCACCTGATATCTTATCGTCAGGATCAAACATATCCTGTGATGCATATGTGTGGTTAGTTGCTACAAGTCCTACGTTCCATGAACCAAACATGTTAACACAGTTTCTCACGAGTGCTGTTAATGCCTTGGGTTTTCTACCTAGATCACCTTTCATGTCGCCTGCTTCAAATTGATTAACGTCTGTTGGTGTCAGCATCATACCTAATGAGTCAACAACGAACAATACTTTTGGAGCACCTTCCTTGTCGTCCGAGTGTGCTTCTTTGTAACCTTTCATAAATTCTGAAATAGTTTTAGCCACATCATCAATCATTGATATACTTAATTTTAAAAGTTTATCTTCCGATGTGTCTACTTTCAACGCTTGTAACCATTTCTCATCCAATGCGTTCTCTGTGTCAACAAGTATAACAAATATACCTTGCTCCTGTGCATTCTTAATAATGTTTCCTGATGCTATGTATGATTTACCTGCTCCGGATTCTCCTGCAAATACAGTAACCTTACCCAGTGGAATTCCCTTGTTGAAATCGCCAGTCATCAAATAGTTCAATGCATAATTTCCTGTGCTGATCCAATCTGTAGGATCGCTGAATCCAATTCCTAATCCTTGGATTGATTTTGTGATACTCTTTCTAAACTTTGTTGCGTCAAATACTTTTGTCATAATTTTATCCTTTGTATATCATATATTAACATACCTAGGCCCTAACGTCAATATCAGGGCCTTGGTAAAATGTCAGATTATTTTGCTTGTCTAGATCTAATCAACTTCAAGATGTCTTCTGCTCTCTTGGCACTGTCGCCAGCTGGAGCCGCCGTTGCCGGTGCCGCCTCTGGTTGTGGTGCAGTTACTGGTGCTACTGCTGGTGCAGTTTCAGTTACTGGAGTTGCTGTTGGTACAGTTACTTGCGGTTTAGCTTGGTAAGCCATTCCAGCAGGTCTATAATACTGTCCATACTGTTCAAGATCAAAAGCCTCACCTTCTACAGATTTCTCAAATAATTCTTTGATTATTTTTATTTCTGCATCAGTTGGCTCTTTTGGTCTGAAGTCACCTAGGTTGTGTAACCCATGTGTTTCTACTGCGGCTCTTTCTGCTTCGTCTAGAGCTCTTTCTCTTCTTGACCATTTCGATGTTGAGTAGTCAGCGTAACCACCTTTGGTTGTCTTGTTGATTCTGAAGTCAACACCTTTTACATAATCAGTAGGCATCTCTTCCATCTCTGGATCCAGTAATGCACTTCTAATGATATTAAAGATCTGAGGTCCAATAATGAATCTTCTAACTGGATTCTCAGGTGTTGAGTCTTCTGCCAACGGATTTGTTGTAACAAAACCTTGGAAAATGTAACTTTTCTTTTTCCAATACTTTCTGCCCATGTCTTCCATGCTCTTGTCTTTGAACCATGGTCGAACTTCCGTTAGTACTGGGCAAGTCTTGCCATACATCTCCATACATGGTACTTGTACCTGCACTGGTCTTGAGTCAGTCTGACCTTTAATACCTGCGAAAGGTAATTTGATCATGTTTCTTTCAGTCCAGAAAAATGTATTGTTTGTATCCTTATCGGGCAAGAATCTAAGTACTGCTTCTGATCCTTCTGCTATATTCCAATGTGGATAAATGGCGTTGTCTCCGCCTGTTTGTGAAGTTGAGCGATTAACTTCTTGGGATTTTAACTTCGCTCTTATCTCAGCTAATGATGCCATAATGTAAGCCTCCTTGTGTGCCTATGTTTGTTAGTTTTAAGTTGCCTTAATTTGCCTAAATGTATATTAGACATATAGTACATAATATACAACTATATTTATCAGTTGTCTACTACTATTATTGGTAATGTGGAGGTTTTATTAGATGTTAGCTAGTTGCTTGATTCTGTCTAGTTCTGTGTTGATCTTTTCTGCTTCATCTTGGTCTTTTGCTATTTCTTGATCATTCTCTTCTGCTTCGTCATCTGGATCTTTAACAACCATATCTGGAGCATTGTCTTCTTTTTTAAGTTTGTCGTAGTTCTGTGAAAGGTATGCCATTGCCGCTTTTGCGTCGTGTGTCTTGAAAACTTCTTCACCGTCTTTGTCTAGCACGGCGTTCACTTTCTTACCATCTTTGTCTGTGTACATTGAAACGTAAGGTTTGATATCTTCAAAAGTTAAACCCTCTAATTGATTCTCAGTTTTGTCTGTGTATTTTGGATCACCCGCTTTCATCTTTTGGTACGCTGGTGAGCCTATCATTTTATCTGCTTTTGTTACGTCTAATTTTTTCTCTTCATCATCACCTGGAGTTTTAAACATACTTTTGTTTGTTAAATCAACTGGTTTTGCATATTCGTTTACAGTTTCGTCGACCCATGATTCAAATGCTTCTGTTTCGGTTGATTCACCTCTAGCTCTCTTGTCTAGTTTAGGATGTTTCTTAGGATTGTAATCTTCTGGATCCATCCTCACTTCGTCTGCATATGCTGTGTCTGATTGCATTTTCTTGTAATCGTCAATATATCTCTTTGCTAACTGTACTGCAATCTTCTTGTTGCTGTTGTAGTCAGGTCCCGGTTTGAATCCTACTCCACCTTCTGATTCTATTCCGTCTGCAACTCTGCTGGCGAAGTTGGCAATCCTGTCTTCCTCACCTGTCTTTGTTAACATCCTTGATGCTATGTCTGAAAGTATTGCTCCAAGCATTGTGCTCTTGTCTTTGAATTTTGTTGCTGATAACATCTTGTCTGCTGATGCGTCTTTCCTTAGAATTAGTTTTGATTCTGGATCAGTTAAAAATGACTGTACTATTGCACCATGGTCCACTTGTGGTTCTGGTTCTGCATTGATAGGATCAGTGTCTTTTGGTATCACAGTAGGTTGTACTTCTTTATTCTTAATTTGAGCTTCCTCGTCATCGTACTCACTCATTATTCTGTTGATAAGTGGTAGTGCGTCTTCAACTCTGTTGTCTAGATTCTTCATTGTGAATTTCTCTCTCAATTTTGCAACAGTCTCATCATCTAGCACTTGCTCGTCTGCTGTTTTGAAATCATTTGACGCCGCTTCGTAATGACTTTGTTTAGCGATGTTCTTCATGTAACCTCTTAGGTTTTCTAATTTCATTTTAGTCTGTTCAATGATATTCCCTGCGTTGTCATTCAATTGATCTTTGTTGGTAACGTATCTTGAGAATGAATTTAATTTTGCTATGTCTTCTGATGTTGCAACGATGTGCTCTCCAAATTCGTCATGTGGTCTTCCACCATTTGAAACGTGTCTCTGCATGGCTCTCGCACCTGCTAGATGAGTCATTGGATATTTGAATCTTTCACCCTCTTCGTTTTCGATGTACAATGATTGTATCTGTCTTGATCTTGCACCTGGCACAGTTTCATCAACTTTGCCTTTGTGTCTGATTATTAATTTTGTTTTGTTTAGATTCTCGAATGAACTTTTTGAAGTGCCTGTTAGGCCCTCTGCAACTGGTGCCTTTTCAAGTCCTGCTAGTTTAGTAATTCTGTTTAGTTCTTCTGACATTCCGTCAGTATTTACCGTTTTGTTCGTATCTGCAAGATTTTCATAGTCCTGCTTCGATAGGTTCGATTTAGTTATATCACGCACATCAAAACGTAATTGATGCTCCACTGCGAAGTCTTTTAATTCCTTGAGGAATGCATACCATTCACCCTTGCTGTCCTCATCAATCTTGTCCACTAGATTACGGTTATAAAACACTTTCATTGTGTCACCGTCTGCTATTGATACACTCACTGAACCAAATGTGTCGGAATCTTCCTGGAATTCAAATTCAAAGAATACAGCACTATCTGGATCTGCTGTTGCGGCACCGTTCTCATCACCTAATCTGATGTTCGTGAACTGTGATCTGATCTTATTGAATAGGTCTTGTGAATTTTTTGGGTTCATGTAGCATTATTTAGTTTGATTGTTAGCCATAGAAAGATCCAAACACAGGCATCGGTTTAAGCTCTGATGTCCTATCCGTCCATTTTTCGAAGATCGCAGGGTCAAAATCAGCCAATGTTTTAATCATACGTGTCATTAACAAACAAGCACTGACCAGGTCATCATGTTGTCCAGCTTTTGCATTGTAACTCATTCCACTTGCAACAAAGTCCTTCAGTTCTGATATCAGTAGTTGGGAGTTAAGTTTCATCTTGTCGTTCTCAACAAGTTCCTTAAATTTTGTACAGGCATCTATCTTGTGTTTTGCTGTTGTGTTAAATCCTCTTCTAAACTTCCTTCTATGACCTTTCCTAATGGGTTCAGACAAGAACATTCCAGGGATATGTTCTTCACCTATGTCCATGACTCTTAGTAGGGCCGCTTCACCTATTGAGTTATTTTCCATGCTGTAAAATATTTGTGGTGATGCAGTGGTATCTTTTTCCATTATTGTATCATGTATGTGCTTGTTGATACTCTGTAGGATCCTGACTTGATGGTTCATTGGTGTTGTGTTGTGATGCCATTCTGCCACTTGTTCAAAGCTAGGCAGTTCAAAAACTTGTATAGCGGCATAGTCACCACCTGTTCCCATAGCAGGATCTAGACTTGTTAGATACGTGTTGCCCGGTGTTGGTCTCTTGAACCAACGTACCTGTCCTGTTGTTTCCACTGGTGTTGTACCTTCCATGTCTGCCAGGTGTATACTGTTGATCAGCGTTTCGTCGTAGATCAGGAATTCGCATTCATGTTCCCTTCTGAATCTTTCTTCACCAATCCTGGCTTTCTCTGCATCTGCCCATACTTGGTCTCTGTCTGGGTGTTCCGACCAATGTGCCTTCATGGCATAGAAACCATTGGTTCCTACTTTTTTGTCATTTCCGTACTCATCAAATCTCTTGTTGGCTTCTTTCCATATCATGGCGAACTGATCTTCATCTGAGTTAGGAGTACTCGTAATCATACATTTACCACCTGTACTTAATGTAGGTGATAACGATGTCCAGAACTCCTTGGCTTTCTCAGGTGGTTGCACGAATGCGAACTCATCACAATATACTAACGTTAGGGACATACCCCGTCCTGTGTTCTCAGTTGTTGTGGTTGCTGATATCTTTGAACCGTTGTCAAATTCTATACTGTTCCTGTTGTACTGTGTTACACCCGCCTTGATCCATGCCGGCAACATCTCATATGCATAACGCACCCTTGACATGATGTCTGATGCACCTGCGTATTTGTGTGCCGCGATCAGTATCTGTGAATCCGGCCTGAACATGGCATACCAAATAAGGTAGCCTGATGCACATGTAGTCTTACCTGTCTGTCTAGGTAGCATGGCAATCGAAAATCTATGGTCGTTATAACTTTCTATTAATCTCTCTTGGTATGGGAATGGATGGAAAGGAATGGAGCCTTTAACAGGATGTTGTATCTTCATGAAAGTTCTCATAAAGAATAATGGTCCTGCCTTTTCGTCCATGCACTTCTCAAGTTGCTCTACCTGAGTTTTAGTATATTTGTGTTTCTTGTGCGCCTTCTTAATTTGGTCGCTATCTAGTGATACATACGCCATAGTGTAGTATTTAACGCTGTTAGGATGTTTGGAAAAGTATTACTTTGCTTTTTTGTCGGCAACAGCTTTTTTCATTGGCTCTTTTTTGTCACCGTCTTTATCCATGTCTAAGAAGTCAGGTTTTGCTTTTTTTGCCGCTTCTTGGTACTGTGATTTGAAGCCTTCATACTGTGCTTTTAAGCTGTCAGCTAGATTCAATTCAGTGATAGTATCTTCTTTCACTGCCAACGGATTATCGCCTGGGTATTCTTTTCTCACTTGTTGTTTTTGTGAGTTAAGTCCACCTGAATGGAAGTTTACTAGTGTGTCTGTGTCTTGATACTTTGGTTCTTCTTTCTCATCGCCCATTGAATTCGCAAAAGTTTCTTCTGCTTTTTCTCCACCATCTGCTTGAGCAATCATGTCTCTCATGCCACCCATTTCCTGTGAACCCGTAGCGTCGTCATCACTGTCTCCGCAACTGTGTCCTGGCTCACCGTGTGCTGGCATTTCACCTGCTTCTGGTTCCTGGCTTATCATAGCTTGATCAACTGGTTGTACACCTGCTAGTTTTAGAAGTTGCATCA
>Ga0209815_1002459_pt1 | contig 11263 bp, 5 predicted proteins | sample CoawatmetaG00DNA_FD_187507 | JGI IMG/M metagenome (GOLD analysis project Ga0209815, IMG submission 187507) | Marine microbial communities from the West Antarctic Peninsula - Coastal water metaG002-DNA (SPAdes) (version 2) | ecosystem: Environmental > Aquatic > Marine > Coastal ...
ATTTCAACATAGAATTGCAGAAACAAGGTATCTTGAACAATCACAGCAAATGGTGTATGATCCTACAACGGGTGGATTAGTAGTCACATTAAAAACTAAACCTACTACTGACTATAAAGCAGCAGGTGGGGTATTATCCGGACCTTCACATGCAGAAGGAGGAATTCAAACTAAATTTGGTGAAATGGAAGGTGGTGAAGCAGTGATCAATAAAAAATCTACTGCAAAGCATATGGGGGTGTTATCGCGTATTAATCAAGATCAAGGAGGAGTTGCATTTGCAGCTGGTGGAGTAACTGGTGGTAGGTCACCTAAATATCATAAAGGAGGTACAATTGCAGGACCTGGTGGGAAAGGAGCATGGAATTATGCACATAAACACCCGCATGGTAATTACAAAGAATTTCATGGTAAGAACCATCGACCAGCAGGAATGACAAAACCTGTTTGGAATCGGTATAAGAATCCAGGATACGCAGGCTTTAATCTAGGATCTAAAGATTTCCAGCGAGATCTAGATACTAATCCATATACATTAAGTGAAAAAGGATTTAATTACAAAGGCCCTAAAGGTGAGCAGGGAGGTTGGATGTCAACTCAACCATATCCAGACATGCAAGAAGCAAGAAAGAATATGTTAGATTCAATGACTGAAGAGCAACGAGCAGCATTTTTAGCTAAAGAAAATTATCAAGGTCATTTAGCGCTAGACATGCTTGGGTTTATACCACTTATAGGTAATATTGCAGATGTAGCAAACGCAGCATGGTACGCCTCAGAAGGAAATTATGCTGATGCAGCACTCTCAGCAGCTGCAGCGGTGCCAGGGGCAGGATGGTTTGCAGGAGCTACTAAGGTCGCTAAGGGTACTAAATATGCTAAAACTGCAAATAAGTACCGTGATGTAGTAGCAGGTGGTGGAATCTCTAGCAATATAATGAAAGCAACTGACAATAAACCATTGCTAGCAGGTAATACATTAATTAACGCTTTGCATGGACAACCAGTTGAAGGTGGAGGTGCTGGGCACGGAGCTATTGGACCAGGGGTACCGCCAACTATGCCACCATCCTTTATAATACCGTCAGATAATACTAGGGTTGCTCCGAAGCACTCATTTTTACAAGGAGCAATGGAGCAAGGTGGTATCTCAGGAAGGTCACCAGTCAGTAAGGACCAAAATCAACACTTCAGAAACATACCGGTTACAAAGGTCAACGATATGATCATGACTAAAGATGGTCAAATGATAGAAACATCTCCTGATGATAATATTATCGCTAAAAAGGGTGGAATTACTCAAGAGAAGGGTGGCGGATCAAGTAATAGTGCTGATGGTGGTGGTAGATCTTCAAATGAAATGATAAACTTGCTTAGAGAACTAATTATAGTAAATAAGACTGCAAGGGTTAAGCTAGATGGAGCTAAATTAGCACAGACAATAAATACTGCAAATTATATAAACGGATAATAAATGGCAATAGAAGACAACATACCACCTAAAGGACCTAATACTAGTTTTAGTAAACTAGCTAATCTTGCACAACAATTAGGTAACAAACCAACTGATCCAGCTGAGCCAACATCAGGTCGTAATGAATCTTCTACGTTTGCTCCTGCATCAGTAGCAGGATTCTCAACTCAAATGAAATCTGATATTTCACCTATGTCTATCAATATCTCACAGACACGGTTAACTAGCTTATTTAGTAGTGATCCACAACCACTTACAGGTCGTCATGAATCATCGACAACTGCACCACAGGTATCTATGTTAGGAGCAAATAATCAAAATTCTATTATAGCTCCACTTACACTAGGTCCTCCAGACTTAAAAAGTTTATTTGAAATAAAAATAGAAGGGTTATTAGATGGTCGTCACGAAGCATCTAATACAGCACCTATAAACTCAATACTTGGTGCTAATAATATTACTTCAACTACTTCACCATTAACTTCGACGTTAACAGGTCGATTTGATGCTAGTTCGATAACACCATTTATATCTCAATTATCAGGAAGACATGAATCAAGTGGAATAGATAGCTCTGTAACACAGCTAGGTGGAAGACATGAATCAAGTGGAATAGATAGCTCTGTAACACAGCTAGGTGGAAGACATGAATCAAGTGGAATAGATAGCTCCGTTACTCAATTATCAGGAAGACATGAATCAAGTGGAATAGATAGCTCCGTTACTCAATTATCAGGAAGACATGAATCAAGTGCAGTAAATGACTTTTGGAATCATGATATAATATTTCCTATACAGCAAGCTGATTTATCACCTTATGCGCAACCAGGTACTGCAAATTGGATGGATGATACATACGCATCAGGGTTTATTTTAAATAAAGAACCACAACAAACTGACTACACACCAGCAGGATTAGAGTATAGTCCATATCCAGGTGCACCTGCACCTAGTTTATTTAGTGGCAGACATGGTGCTAGTGGAATAGATGATGCATTAACAACACAGGATGGCAGACACTACCCAGGTCCACCTCCACCGCAACCAATCATAGATATAACAACTGGTGTGGATTTCTTTGGATTTAATACAGATGCAACAGGTTTTACAGTACAAAATTCAGTATTAGCAAGTCAATATCAAGGTATATCAGCTGATAACCAAACTTATACGTATCCAGATTCACAAGGTCTTGGATTTGGTATATTAGGTACTCCAATAGCATTAGATGGTAGGAATGAATCCAGTAACTTTTCTAAAGAACCAGGGGTTAATTTCTTAGATATACCAAACTTAGACTCACAAGGATTTACAGTTAACTTTGATACTGGTGATGCATCGCAATTTAAAGGTATAACAGGTCAAACTTACACACATCCAGATAATCACGGATTAGGTATAGGTACAATTGGTAATAATTTATTTACAAATATGTACCCAACACCTTACACTACACCCCTCTTTCCAGACGGATTCGTGGAGAATCAAGCAATTGAAGATTCACAATTTTCAAAAGATAGTTTTTCTGGAGGTGGTAAAATTGGTCTAGACACTGAGTTTACTCACGCAACTTTTGGTGGAGTGCAGGCTCAAGTACCTATAATGGGTAATAATCCAACAGGGTTAGGTAGTTTTTTACAAGGAGGGGCAACTTCTGGAGATATGGGTGTATTAGATGCATTTGATGATCTTGCAGGAGGTACTAAAGGATTCTCAATACATGATCCATCTATAGGTAGTGAACGATTTACTGACGGAGCTTTAGGAGGAACAATAATAGGTTCATCTCTTAATGCAGAATATAAACACCGTACTCCAGTACCTGGTATAACATACGGTAATTTAACTCCTACCAATGCAGGTGGGATTGGAGGAACATCAACCTTAACACAAGATACAGTAGCAGGTGTAGGATCAGGAGAAGCTGGTAAGACATTTGGAGCGATTGGAGTAATTAATGCATTTGATGATGATAAATCTGGAGCTAAAGGATTTACTGCTAAAATGTTTGATCTTGGATTACCTAAAACTCAATTTAATGGTGTAGCAGGAACTCCAGGAGCATTAACATATGATTATCCAGTAGATGTAGGACCTGCAGGCGAAGGTAGGTTAATGTATAATATGCCATTTTCTGATGCAGGCAATCCTTACGGAGGAGCATATACATCACATATATCAGCACAATTACCTGTTAACCCAACTATAACAATTAATAAAGGAGCTAGAACAACCCTATCAGTATATAATTTGTATAAATCTGAACCTTCTGGATTATCAGGAATAGTAGATACAGATCCAGCTAGACCGTTCTTTAATGAAGCTAGTAAGTATAGTGATATAATTACTAATTTTACTACCGATATACTGATTAATAATAGACATCCAGAAAGCTTTTTAGGTGATTTTGCCTCACGTGCAGGTTCACCAACACCTTTAGATGCTATGCAAGTATTGATTCCAGGTAATACAGGTCCAACAGGTGAAGCAGATGATACAGCTAAATACACACATGTCAGTGGTCATCCAAATTATAATACACATAATTTATCATATGATGCAGCTCAAGTAGCTAATCAAAGGGCAGGTTTTGTTCGAAATGAGTTATTTGCAAGAAGTATTGATTATGATACTGATGGTACCTACGGGCATGATTTATCATTTGGAGGTCATGGAGATGATCCAGCAGGATTAAAATCATATACAAAACCACATATAATACGTGATATGGATTCTAATTGGGGATTATTTGGAGGATTTGATGAAGGGGCATTTAGAGGTGGATTCTTAACTCTTGGTAATAGAGCACTTAAAGATGTTGAGCGTAACTTTAAACATATAATATCAGACCCTATTAAAGGATTATTATGGGGATTAAAGCAGGTAGGTTTACAATTATCAAATCCAAAAGTTGAAACTGAAATGCTCTTTTTAGGTAGAAGGACTCGAGTGTTTAACTTAGGTGTAGGGTTATTAGCTAATATGTTAACTGGTCCATTTGGGATAAAATTATATAGACATGGAATATTAAATGGTATAGGTGAAGGTGATTCAACGTATGAAAAAGCAGTAAAAGCTCACGGAGGTATAAATCCATATGATTCAACTCGCGCAGAGTATACACCACCAACAGTAGGTGTTGGTAAAGGGGGTGGAAATCGTTTGTCTATGTTGAAGGATGAATTATTAATGTTCGGTGGTGAAGATACAACAAAAACTACACTAGTAATGACAGGATTACCATACTCTTATAAAGGTGAGCCGATAGATTTATTATCAGGTATAGCTGGACCTAAATCATTATACGGTATTGGTAGAACAAGGATACGAAGATGGGAGAAAACAGACCAACATTTAACAGGTAACGGTATTGAAGAAAATATACCTGATACAGTAGGTGGAGGTAGAGGTTCTTTATTAGCTCAATATGCAGCTGCAAGTCATTGGACTTTATATAATGAAGCTGAAAAAATGGATGGTGGATCTGTATCACATAACGATTTCCGTAGACAGGTATACGATGATTCTATGACTACTAACGAAATGAAATTCCTTGGAGATACTGAAACAGCACCATATGAAGAGTTTAATCGAGAAGTAAAGTTTGGTTACACACCATATGGAGCTGACCGTAATAGAGATATGTTTAATAGTCCTACTGGCCCCGGATCCCCAGGTCTAGATCCATGGAATGCATCGATGGGGGATTATGATGAAGATTACGGTTCTGGTGAAGTAGATGAGCGTGAAAACGGTATGCGAGATATGATTAAATGCATAGTTGAAGATATATATACAAAAAAGAAAGTCAGATTTAGATCGTACATAACTGATATGGTTGATACTATCTCTCCAAGCTGGACACCAACTAATTATGTTGGAAGGCCTGATGGAGTGTATAGTTACCAGAACACAGGTAGAAGTGTATCATTTACGTTAATGATGGCAGCTCAATCTAGATTAGGTATGATAGGAATGTATAGAAAATTAAATTATTTATATGGGTTATGTTACCCACATCTAGGAGATGGTGAACCTGAGCAAGCAGTTAAGGAAGCTATGTTAGCACCATTTATAAGATTAACCATAGGAGATTGGCTGTATAAATGTCCAGGATTTATCTCTGAGCTAACTACAACTATAGATAACAGTTACCCATGGGAGATAAATTTAGAAAAAGAAGTAGAAGTTGGACAATTACCTCACATGGTATCACTAAGTGTAGGGTTTACAGTAATTGGAGACGGACCTCATATCTCATCAGTACAATCTAAAAATGCTGCAGCAATAAGTGGTCGTCATATAGGAGGAGGGTTAAATGATAAAGATGCAGCAGGAACATTCTTTGAAACACTACCACTACCAGCACCAGCAAGCGAATAAATATGATGGAGTATATAAATGAATAGATATAAATATAATAAAGCAACTAAAACTGAAAATGTGCATATTAACAATGCTCACTATAATGAATTAGGGTATAATAGTACCATGTATCCTAAAATAATACGTGAATCTAGTGATCCAGTTATTATAGCTACCTCAATTGATAGATTAGATTTATTAGCTCATAGATTTTATCAAGATAGAACATTATGGTGGTTAATAGCACTAGCTAACGAATTACCAGGTGATACATTTTTTGTACCACCAGGAACTCAACTATTTATACCGAAAAATATATCTAAAATATTGCGTAACATGACTAAAATCAATAGAGTAGGAGAGTAATATGCCAATTGGAGATGCGCAAGCACATAATTTTGTTGTAGGTGAGTTGGCAAGGAGGACATTAGGGCGTCATTTAAGACGTATGCAGCTTGAACCAAATCCTTCTCCACCTCCAACACAAGGTATACGTAATTTAACTAATTGGTGGCATCAAAAGACACCTTGGATTAGAGCTGTCTCAAATGCTGTACCAGTAAGAACAGCTGATTCAGGAGAATTAGCTCAGAAAATGGATGAATGGAAGGATGCAGAAGAAGTTTATGGTGAAGAAATAGATGATAATACTCGTTTTCATCATGTACTGTGGGGTGGAACAGGTCAAAATGTTGATAACCCGGATGCTGGTAACTTTGACCCTAAATCAGTAAATTTGAATCATGGATTTGATAAATTATACCAACAACCTTTTAACACTGACGAGTCATCAAGAGGTAATAAACCGATGCCTGGGATTACATCTGTAAATGTTACATATAAAGGTGGTGTCGGAGGAGGATTAAAAAAAGCAGTTGTTAATTTTACTTGTTACTCATTAGCTGATCTAGAGAGGTTAGAAAAATTATATATGTATCCTGGTATCAAGGTATTAGTTGAATGGGGATGGTCAAAAAATACTAAAGGTGATAATTTTTCACATAACGTAGCTGAACCGATACCATTAGATGATACAATACTATCAAGTGTAGGAAAAGTACATCAAGCGATATCACAAGGACGCTTAGACTCAGGAGGATGTTATGATGGTATATTTGGCACAGTTACGAATTTTAACTGGACTATACAACCAGATTTATCGTTAAATTGTAGATTTGATATAACTGATATTGGTGATTCAATATTTTCTATATCTACTAATGTACCATTTCAAAATACAAAGCCAAAAGATCCTAAGTCAGGAGATGATACAGGGTTCACATTAAAGACATCATTAGATGATCTTAAAAAGAAGTTAGAAAGCACAGCAAAAGTGCAATCAGGTGATATACAAACTAAATCAGTTAATTTTAAGAATACTATTGGAACAATAGATTTTACTTATTTTAGAAATAAATATGGTACTCCAACAAAACAGCATTCAGATTCAAAAGATAAAAAGGGTAATGTATTCAGAACTTATGTTAGGTTTGGTGATATAGTTGATCAACTTATGAACAGGTTATTTATTATAACATCTAAAACATCACGAGATGATGCAGCTAACGGATCAACTGATGAAGCTCCAGTGATATCATCTCACTCTTCATTTTCAATCGGAGGGAATGTAGCTGATATTCTAGCTGATATTGAAATGGTTGATAATGGCACAACAGATGCATCAGGTGAATCAATTGAAATTGTACCTTCACCTATTAGTGTTATAAGCAACCATCCATACTTAATGTCTACTAACCCAGATATTTGCCTACTTCCTGGACAACTTGGATCAGCTCCTTATGATGTAAAAACTGCTATGTCTGATGCTAAACGTGGAGGTGGTTATATAACGAGTAGAAGTATGCCTTCAGGTTTAGATGCAAAAAAGGAGCATCATTTCAACTGTAATGCAGAAACAGCTGCAAAAATAAATGGAGGGTCTACTGAAAACTTTGATGAGAACAAGAAGAGATCTGGATTATTAGCTAATATATTTGTAAATTTAGATATGATGATAGAAGTAGCTACTAGTGCAGCATCTGTTAGAGATTTTTTAACCGGTGTCACAGATAAATTAAATGATGCTTGTGGTGATATATGGGCTTTCCAGTGGACTACTACAGATGACCATCCAGGTCAAATGACATGTTTAGATATGAATTTTTATTGGGGAGGTGGAGTAACTGTAGTAGGTTTACAAGTAGCTAATCTATCTGGAATTGTAAAAACACTTAATATGCAATCACAGATTAATAATAACCTAGCTAGTCAATTGTATATGTCAAATAATGCTTCATACACAGGTAATGCAGTAGAGAAGTCACCACTACAGTTAAATACCGCGTTACCTGTTGCAGTGGATTTTACACTTGATGGAATATCAGGTATACAGTTTGGTACAACATTTGCAATTGATTATTTACCGAGTAAGTATAGGACGCAAACATATCTAGCTGCTCAGAATGTAACACATACTATAACACCTGCAGGTTGGAATACAGATATTTCATGCATGTTCAAGTATTCACATCCTGATAGTGCATTATATCAAATAAGTTTAGGAAACGTTATGGACTTACAAGAGAGTGATGTAGGTACAGATTCAGCTATTGCATGTGCATTACGTGAAGAGATTGTACCATCTAAAGATATACTTCTTGAAACACAAGATGAAACAGGAGCTAAAAAATTCCCAGTAGGTATATTTCAATCTTTAGAAAGTGTAGGGTTAACTGTAGGAGCTCCTGATGGTGATGTTAAAACAGGTAAACCAGTAAAACAGGAAGGTGAAGAGAGGGAGACTATTGAGGCGTTACAACCACGTTTAGAGGATGTGATGTCTAAACTGTATGGTAAGGGTACTAATTCAGCTCAAGAAGATCTTGATAATGCACGAGCACTCCTTATAAAAATACTTTATTTACCAGTAGATGGGTCAGCAGCACCGCCACCACCACCACCGCCACCTCCGAAGAGTAAAAGGAAAAAGAAAAAGAAAAAAGTAATAGTATACTGTGATAAAGGGTATGAAGGGTGTAAAGGAGTACCAACTGCATTTCATGCATCTCACGCTGATGAAGATCAAGATCCTGTTCCTTATGACCCGGTTTTTAATGTCAAACCAGATAATACTATAGTTGCACCTACTATTAATCTAAAATTTAGACCTACCGGTATAGATATACCAGATCCAGGACAAAACGCACAACTTTCACAGGGATAATAATGTATACACCTAGCTACATAAAAAAAGAAAACCAGTACACAGATGGTACTTTATATATGATTGACGCACAGCCGTATATTGGGTATTATAATGTAACTGCTCAAGGTCCATTTACTGGTCGTGTGTTTGATAATGGTACAAGTCAAGAATTATATAAATTAGAATATGTATTATCACAAGCAGCACAATCTTATATTGAGCTAGCTGATGGTACCGGTCATATAACTGATCTTGAATTTGATGACCCAGTAGGGGTATATATATCCCCTAGTAGTGATGATTATGCATTTGGCACTATTATAAGGTATTTTATTCATCAAAGAAATGATACATTAGCTCGTATCCGTGAAATTAATAAAAAACAATTTAAGAATCTTTCAGATCCAGGAGCAGGTATAAACTCTAACTTCTATAAAGGGGTATCCTTAAAATGGAAGTTGACTGGTCCTAAAAAGGATGTAATTCGTAATGGTATAATTGTTAGATCTGGTGTAGAAGATACAAACAGGCGAACTATTAAGAGAAAAGAATTTTCTATGACCGGTATACATCGATTTCTACAAAATCGATTAATTGAATACACTGAATATGCTGTAAATAGTACTATTATAAATACTGATATAAAGTTGTAGATCTCAACTATTTTTACTATATTAACATAATTAAAAAGTTATAATGATTATAGAGTCCAAGCAAGCCATACTGGATATATTCGAATTATCTCAACTTCAAAGTGAGATATTTGCTATTCCTATATTTACAGATATGCATAAGCATCCTGCTGAAAATGTATTATCTTTAATATACTTAGCAACTAAAGATAAAGATTTTATTATTCCAGTAAATCATCCAGACTCAGATATTCAATTTACCATCAAACAGGTAGAGGGTATATTAGCTAAATTTTCATATATACATGTTAATGATAAAAAGGAATTTCTACACACTTTTAAGTGGGGAAAACAGCAATCAAGAAAGGTATTAGATATAAATCTAGCAGACTGGTTTATAACAAACAAACCTACAGATATTACAGGTATAAGCACAACAGCTCATGATTTCATTGAGCGTAGGTACACGACATACCCAAGAGTAAACGCGATCATACCTATATACAAACATCTGGAAAAATGCAGGAGCATTAAGGAAATTACGTTTAAACACTATAATATAACTAATGTAGATCTTATACAGCAACGACAGCCATATACTAGGTATAATGAAGATATGCTCTATACATTTTATGCTATTGAGTCATCAGGAATTTATACAAATACAAAATTAGAGTATACTCAATATAATCCGTATACATCAACTGGACGACCATCAAACAGGTATGGTGGTGTAAATTATGCAGCACTTAACAAGGAAGATGGCTCCAGAGAGCGATTTGTTAGTAGATTTGATGAAGGTAAGATGCTAGAATTTGATTTTGATGCGTATCATATTAGGTTAATGGCAGAAGTTGTAGGATACGAATTTCCTGATACATCAGTACATGAGTATCTCGGTAAACAGTATTTTGGTAAAGACGAATTAACAGATGAAGAGTATAAAGAGTCAAAAGCTTTATCATTTAAAATAATATATGGTGGTATTCCTAAAGAGATGCGTGAAATTGAATTTTTCGGTAAAGTACATGCATTTACTCGTAATTTATGGAAGAAATTTAAGTCGGAAAAGTTTATAACTACATACTTATTACAAAGACGGTTACATGCGGATAATTTATCGGAGATGAACGCTCCAAAGTTGTTTAATTATTATCTGCAAGCACTAGAAACAGAAAGCAATGTTTTGATACTAAAAGAAGTATTCAAAGTAATGAGTGGTTATAAATCAAAGTTAGTATTATATACTTACGATTCATTTACATTCGATTTTGATCCTTCTGACGGCGAGCAGTTTTTCACAGACATTAAAAATGCTATGAAATACCCTGTAAAAGGTCAGATAGGAGATACATACAACACTTTAGAATCTCTGGTGTTTGAACATGCTATCTAATAATTATATTATGGAATACATGTATGAAATTCAACCTAAATAAAATATTATCCGAATGGGCTTATCGTGTAGACGATGGCCAACCTGATGTGACAAATATTGATCATGTCAATCATTTGCGGGAAGTTTTGTATAATTTTGGATTACCTCACAAATTTATTGTGGAGTATATTCATGGATTGACAGAAATA
>Ga0209815_1002462_pt1 | contig 11260 bp, 16 predicted proteins | sample CoawatmetaG00DNA_FD_187507 | JGI IMG/M metagenome (GOLD analysis project Ga0209815, IMG submission 187507) | Marine microbial communities from the West Antarctic Peninsula - Coastal water metaG002-DNA (SPAdes) (version 2) | ecosystem: Environmental > Aquatic > Marine > Coastal ...
ACTTTCAAAATGTCCAGAGGCATCAGAAATATTGATGTATAACTGGTCTATCGGTCCAGTTTACTTTGGCCTTGCCTGTGGTGATAGAGCTTTGGGAGCGGGTTCTGGGGTCAATAATCAAACCGGTGACGGCTGATGCTGTTTCCATAGGTGTCCAAAACAATGGGTAAGCGTTTCAGCTTGTCTGTTTCTTCTCAATGATCGGTTCATGCAAATAGCCGGTCTAATCGGTCAGGCACCCATTTTGCGGTTGGCAAAAAACAGTTGATCCAACGGGCCCCTTAACGCCTGGCAGAGGTTTGCAATTATTAATTTTTCGCAAGTGATTATGTTGGTTTTCAAACCCATTGTAGGAATTTTTTCGATAGTCATTTGCCCTCGAACGGCTTATAGTTTTATAACGCGTGAGGGTGAGCGACATCTGTTTATTTTAAGCGTTCTGCAGGAAAAACCTGTGGTAACAGTGCACGAATTTGGTGCACTTACCAAATCTTCCAAAGCCACCATTCACCACGATATTGCTGCCTTAATAGTGGGCTAGCAACGTGGCGACTTCGGCTTCAATGGCTTGGGTTAATAGCTGTTGAGCTCTGGTATTTAAAAGCTCAGACAGGACATCTTGCGCTGGCGTATTAAGCGCAATAATATTATCATTGTTCATCAGGTGTAGGCTTGTTGGTGGCTAATCGGTCAGGATCTTTTGCTTCCAACAGGATACGCTGCTTTAATTCCTCATACACCAGAAATGACTATAACTCCCAAAAAATACGCCGTAATGATACTGCCTATTTCTGGGGCAATGATTAGTATAGCTGCATTGCTCGCAGTTATTGAAGACACAGTGCGTTTTAAGCGCGACACCTTTAGAGTTGCTGGTGATGACATGGTATCTTAATAGAATGGCTTAACAAGTCACTCACACAGATATACCCTCTTAGAAGTAGCCTAAAAAAGACCTTTAACTTTAGGACACTGCTAGGCTGCACATGGATGTGTGAGTGTGGTTCCAACAAAATGACAGAGTAAATTGATGTCTTCAATCGCACGAAGTTTTTCTTCTTTAAAAAATACATCTGGTGGGCAGAAACTCACTGATTTAATGCCAGGTTTTATTCTTTGTTTTGTGGTCGCCATGTCCGCAAAATTTGTGTCAGAACATTACGGTGGCCCGGTAATTCTTTATGCATTGTTAATAGGGATAGCGTTAAATTATTTATCGGCTGAAGGTGGCTGTGTTGCAGGTATTGAGTTTTCCGCCAAGTCGGTATTGCGTTTTGGTATCGCACTGCTTGGTGCGCGCATTACCCTTGAGCAGTTGATGAGTTTAGGCTTCACTCCGATAGTTATTGTACTCTTGGCAGTGCCTGCTACGATCCTGTTTGGGTTCTTTGTTGGGCGCTGGCTAAAGCTAGGCCGCTCTCAGAGTATTTTGAGTGGATCAGCAGTAGGTATTTGTGGTGCTTCTGCTGCACTGGCTGTTGCCGCAGTATTGCCCCACAGTAAGGATGCTGAAAAAAATCTCATTTTTACGGTGATCTGCGTTACTGCGCTGAGCACTGTCGCTATGATCGTTTACCCATTAGTCGTAACGGCGTTTGATATGGGCCCTGCCGCCAGCGGAGTATTTTTGGGAGCGACTATTCACGATGTGGCTCAAGTGGTCGGTTCGGGTTATCTAATGTCCGACGAAATTGGTGATATTGCCACATTTACCAAGTTGCTAAGGGTGTCGATGCTGGTGCCAGTGGTCTTGATTATTGCATTGATTGCAGCACGCTGGGGAAAGACCCAGTCTGATCCAAAATCCAAAGGCTTCCCACTCCCGGGCTTTCTAGTGGCTTTTATTTTGATCGTTGCTCTCAACAGCGGTGGACTTATAGTGCCCCAAGTTTCAACTTTTATGGTTGAGATGTCGCGCTGGTGCCTGATTGTCGCCATGGTGGGATTGGGCATGAAATCATCCTTTAAAGAGTTAGCTGCTATGGGCTGGCGCCCTATGGTGCTAATGCTTGCAGAAACGGTGTTTTTGGCAGCCTTAGTGCTGATCTGTTTAGGATTTTAAAACTTCACCTTCAGAACTTGGCAGTCCCGCTAGCCATTTAATATTGCTAAAGCTTTACAACATAACAGGCTAGTTATATCACCTGTCGATGCAGGGAGCACGCTGAAGTGAGGGCAAGGGAATAATAAATGGTGCCATTACAGTAGAGACAATACTTTACTCTACCTTTTCTGAACAGGCCTTCTATTAAATCTCACCAACCCCCACCAACTTAGTAAAGTTGCCACTGATACTTTTTTACCAAACTTTACTATCTCGTGACACTTGTCTAGTGGGCCTGTTGGGCAGGTTGAGGTACCATAACTAACGAGAAAAATTCAAACGCTGGTGCGTAAAATCCGAGTTACTAGGCTAAGAGATTGGTAGCTTTGTGGATGATGAGAACGACCCAAAAGCTTTGAGTATGAGGTTAGGCAGTTTTAATGGAAAGATGCAGCTAAGTTATAGAGGAGGCAAGAAAAGCAAATGAGTAACGGGCGGGCATGAGTACTAAGCCCACTTGAAAGTAAGTCACGGTTGGCTGCCAAATGACGCTTGTTCTATCAATCAAATGTGTGGTTTAACGGAGTTTTAATGAAGACAATGATGAAAGCAATTTTATGTGTAGGTTTTTCTTTATCAGCTGGTATTGCTCAAGCAGCCTGTACCTTTGATGTAGAAGTAGGGGATTATTTAAAGTTTAGTGCTATGGATATGACCGTAGAAAAAAGCTGCGAATCAATTACAGTTAATCTGACCCATGCGGGTAGCCTACCCGCTAATGTAATGGGCCACAACTGGGTCCTGTCGGCCTCAGCTGACTTAGACGCAGTGGCTGCAGATGGTATGCAAGCTGGCCTAGACGCAAAGTATGTGAAGCCAGGCGATAGCCGCGTAATGGCGGTCTCTGCGGTAGTAGGTGGTGGCGAAACCACTAGCGTTAATTTCTCAACAGCAGATTTAATGGCTGGTGGGGACTATATGTTTTTCTGCTCAGTGCCAGGGCATTCCTACAGCATGCGCGGTATGTTTGTAGTACAGCCATAGTTTAAACGTTTAAGTTAGCTATTAAAAAAGCCACGCATGCGTGGCTTTTTTTGGTTAAATTAAACTTAACTTTTGACAAATGTGTGCTCAGGAAGACTTTAGGAGCGCAGAGGTAACGTACCGAGTTGTCGATGTAAACACCTCTTTATGGTGGCTACAGGAACAAAGAGTGGACCTTTGGTATGTGTGACTTTGCCAGAACAATTTGCATTCCCCAACCTCCACTAAATACTAGTTTCAAGCATTATTATTGAGACTCACAACTAGCTTTGGTGCCTACTAATTAGGGTTATTAGGTTTTTTATGCTCTTAGAATTCTAATGAGATTGATAGAATTTGGCACGGCTAGGTGCCAAAGATCGAGGATATTAGATAGCTGTAGCAAACCTATTGTTAGTTAATCAAAGTTATAGTATGTTCAAAGAGCTAAATAGCGTAGGTTTTCCGAAGTCACTTCGGGGTATTGGTCGAGGGCAGTAGTATGACGAAAATTGCGTTTGAATGGGGAGAGAAGTTCATTCTTCTTGTTATCGGTGTTGGGGCCTTCGTGGCCGCTTTGATTGAAATATATACAGCGATAATTCACTATGACCTGCAGATAGAGAAGTTATTCACACTTTTTATCTACGCTGAAATCATCGGTATGGTGGGCGCATATACAAGCTCTTCAAGAATCCCAGTAACCCTGCCAATTATCATTGCGATAACAGCACTTTGCCGTTTAATAGTGATGCACGGTAAAGATATGGATGCCTTGGTTCTTATGGGTGAATCAGGTTCTGTTCTTCTGTTATCAGGCGCTGCGTATATCATGAGCCTAAAAGGAAAACTAAGCTTAGAGAAAAAGAAGCTCCATTGAATTAGACTATATTGTCGCCAACACAGCATAGAGCGCGAGTGACTTTTTCATACCTTCTTACTCAGTATGAATTTCCTCAAGTATCAATGCCTCACGGTTGCCGCATGGGCTTTAAAGCCACCTTTAGACTTAGGACTCAAGCCAATAAAGGTACGGCAAACACTGGTTGGCTCTGCGCCAACACCTATAGGTTCCAATAACATCTATTGTTAAGTAAGAAAATTCACTGCGCCATTAAATTGCCAAGGTTTTACTCACTGTATCAAAAATATATTCCTGCTCACCACCATCCAGTATTACTTCAAATTCAATATGAGAATTTCCATTACCAATGTCGCGTTCAAACTTAGCCATCGTCACCTTACTTTTTGGTTGGTTTTCAATGTTTTCAACAATATCGACAAACTGGTTATTGGCACAGAAAAAGTCTTCAATCTTAGAAGGCTCATTTTCATCTAATCCAACAGGTTATTTGCCATAAATAAGGGCAATGATAACTGCAACTAATAAAATCACTGCCACAGCAAAGAGCGTGGTCTTTGGCATTATTTTTCTTCCTATTTAGATGGCTGCATTTTATTCAGCGGTTATTGAAATAACTGACAAGGATGATTGGTTCATTACAAAAAACCTGAATTTGGTGATTAGTCCAGACCCTTAACCCCAAAAGCTTCCTGTTTACGCTATCGAGTGACTAGGGACAGTTTTAGAAAAGCATTAGACCAAGAACCTAATGCAGTACCGCCTTCACTAATAGGCTAACCAACCAAGGAATGGCGTTATTATTACCCTGGTTACCCAATTATATATGGGTATTGATGCCTTCTTCCTTCTCAGCATTAGCTCTCATCCGACCGAGTAATGTTTGGTATCAACCACAGTTTTTGGTTAATCGCCTGCACCACATTAGATCAATACACTTGCTAAGTTAATAAAAAGCATAGTAACCGTCATCAGTACACTGGCGTTATGCAGACGTTTGAATGACTTTTCGTTATTTTCATCACGGCTTTTATTAGTCATTGGAATTAACCCATAAGCCAGTGCAGCTAAGGCAAATGTGGCGACGCCTATGTAAGCTTGCGTATTCATATCTGACACTACAGAAGCTAGAGTATTTAACAAACCCAAAATTGACAGCAGGATAAAAAACTTAGGGAATACCTTACGTAGAAGTGGGCCTGAACGATCAGGCCCCAAGCCACCAAACACAGTGGGCGCAATTATTGTAGTTTGAAATAAAATAACTCCTACTGAAAGACCGCTTAAAAATAATGGCAGATTGCTTAACATGTGTAATCCCTGCTTTATAAAAAATGTATCAAAAAAATTAGTTATTCGCCTACAATTTGGGCTTTGAAACCTATTCCAGTTCAAACGCTCGATAGGCTTTTGCTTGCTTTACTAGGGCTGTGCGAACGTTTTTTTCGCTATAGCATGGTTCGAGAAAAGGCACAAAGAACTGAGCGTCTGTGGAAAGAATATAATAGCCATCAATGCACAAAGCTAACATTTTTGCGTTAGGATCGACAATGTTAAATACTCCATTTAATGCTGAGCAGATAACATTAGAGTGGTCTTGGTTCATATGCGCAATCATTGCTTTCTCGCCGTTGTGCCAATCTGGGGCGGGGGCAACCCAGTGGGTTGTGTCTAACCACCCAATTTGACCAAAACCACCGATCCATCTAGCCTTCAATATGTTTAATTTATACAAGTGGAACCCATGTATCTGGGAGTAACTTTCACTTTCAGGGGAAAGTTTAAAGAATCTTGTTTGGCAGGCTTCCACCTCATTACTGGGGATCTTAATTAGGTCTCCAATTAAACTGAGCCTGGCACTGTTCTGCTTATCATCTTCTGGATTGACTGAGAATATAGTGACGCAGCCTCTTGAGTCACTAAGAATATTTTTTGTATGCTCTGCAATATCACTAATATATATAAATAGCTCCCTATTACTATGGGAGACGAATGTGACAAAGCTACCAAAAGGGTAGCCATCTGTGCTTTTTGAAAGCGTTGATAAAACAGCCGTGCTACTAGACCTAAACAGATTAACTGCATGTAGTTCGTACTGAGTATTAGATGTATTCATAACTAGTCGTAATTAATTGACAATAAATATAGTTAGCGGGCTATTGGCTAACCTTAGCAAAAGCCTGAGCACAAAACGCCTGATACAATCTGTGTTGAGATAGTCACACATTAAAATAAATGATAATGATTCTTATTATTGATTGCAAGTGATATTAAGGTTAATTTTAAGCGTTGCTTCTTCAAACTAACTGACCTTAGCCGTTTACAGAACGTGTCCTAATAACCATGCATAAAACTTTAAGCTGTAGTCAAATATTGCTTGCAGTCACGAATGAGAATGATTATCATTAGGAGGTGGTATTTGAAGACTTGACATAAAGGCTGTATCAAAATGATTAACCAATTACTCACCGAATTTTATCTCAGCCAGTGGCAAGAAACTGCACCATTGCCTGCTCAACCCAAGGGAAAAGTAGACCCGCTGGTACAGCTACAACATCAGAATACTGATCCATCTAAGTCTTTCGATGAAGAGCAAGAGGATGCTTATTGGCTATAAACATTTACCAGTCAATGAGGTAAAGCCAGGCGGTATAGAATTAAAGCCACAGTTACCAAGGGCCACCTCTGCCTGGAACTACTTTAATCACGATGCAAGTATGCCTAAAATTTGTCACATTCTGGTTGGTCCATGGCCACAGTTTTTAGCAGAATTAATAAACCTAGTCGCATGTTACAGATATCTATACCGGGCCAAGGCGCAAGGGAATTGCCACAATGGTAACCATTACTCCAGAAAACTTATATGGGGGGTTTAACTGCTTACTGAACGTACTTTTGCTATTGAGCACTTTCCAAATGCACAATAGCAAATCATTATAAATGATAATGATAATCATTTGCTATTAATAATAAACTTATCTAAACTTATCTAAACTTAGGGAGTCCATTTTAACCTTCGTTTTTAGTACGTTTAATTAGACATTTTAATGAGGATTTAGAGTATGAAAAAATTATTAACGCTAGCCCTTTTAATTCCTGCGTCAAACAGTTTTGCACACACTGATAGCAGCACACTGTTGCTCCATGATGTTACATTTACTGGCCAAATGCTAATAATGATATCCATTATCCTAAGTATACTTGCAGTCAAAAGCTCCCATGTTTAATATTCCCACTGTTCGCGCCCATTGCGATATTCCTTGCAAAATTTATGACCCTGCAACGGCTCAAATTGCAGCCCTTAGTGTTGTGCGCCTTATGGACATAATCGCAGAGCTGGCTGAGCACCCAGACAAAGACAGTGCTGCTCAATTGGCTCGATTGGTCGCCCAAAAAGAAGTTCATGCTGCTCAGGTTAAACATGAGGTAACAACTATATGGGGAGATTACTTTAAACAGCCGCAAATAGAAAAATTTCCGAATATTCATGAAGTTACTCACCAAATTATGCAGGCCGCATCAAAGTGCAAGCAAGGCATCGCACGACAAGATGGCCTTGTATTGGTGGAGCAACTAAATCGTTTTTCGGAAATGTTCTGGCAAAGCAAAGATATGGTCACACACCGCGTTATTGCTCCATACCCACCGGCACTTGAGGTTGTCCATCCTTACTTAAAAGATGCCTAGAATGTTCCGTGTTGAGGGAGACAGTATGATCCCTCTTTTCACTTCTGGTGACTTAGTTGTAACCTTTAATAGCCGCGCAAAAGTGGGTAATGTTGTGGTGATGGACCTGCCGGATTATGGCTATGTGCTGAAGCGATTGGCACAGGTTAGAAAACAAGAGGTCATGCTGTGTAGTGACAATAAAGAAATATTTTCTTCTTGCTGCGGCGTTTGGCAGTCCAAAAACCACCTAATTGGCAAGGTGCTATTTAAAGTTAATATAAATAGCACAGCTTCAATTAAACTAGAACATTCATTACAGAAACTGTCCCGTATGGGCAAAACCGCATCTAAATTATTTTAAAGAGCAACCCATCAATACAGAAATCTTGCCTTATCAAGCCGTATTAACTCCGCGTAGACAGACACCAAAAACGAGCACCCTGTTTGATAAACTGAGCGGTTTAGGCTGTGTATAACTACTAAGGGTTAAGGCTTGTAGCCTACTGCACCTCTGAGTGATTGCTTTATACTGAGCAGTCATTCATCAGTTCTTTAGTGCTACTATCTGCTCGCGTATTTTCTCAGCTTCTTGGGTTGTCATAGAGTACCCCATAATGTCCCCTTTGCGCTGAAGTTGCATTGCGTCAAACAATAGTTTTTCATATTGTTTTTGTAGTTTTTTGGCTGGGTCTTTTTTAAACAATCCAAACATTAAATTTTACTCTTTGTGGTTATTCTAGTTCTTACCTTAAGGGATGAATTGGCTTTTGATCGGCGTTGCATAAAATTATTAGCCTAAAATAGATTGGCTTCAAACGGCCAGAGAGCAGACTATTGGTCTTCTTTCTTCAAACAAGTATGCCTACATTCACTAACCCATCAATGCCAGGTAAAGGCTGAAGCTTCGGCTTTCTGCCGATCTTGGGTACAGTTTACAGTTGCCATATTGTTTTCTGGGAAATCTTTCCAGAACTTTACATATGCCTCAGGTAATACTTAGGTTCAAAGTTACCTTGTTCCCCCGCCTAAAAGCCTGTCTAAGGTTTTCTATATTGCCGATTGTGCTCGCTCCATATATTAGAACTCTATTGTTAAATTTTTTGAAGCAACCCAAATTTAGGTGCTTGTTCAGTATTTGAACACCGAAAATTACAGACTTTAGTTATTGAACAACAAAATTCATGTCGAAAAAAAGCTAGCTAGTTATAATGTTTAACGGTCTAAAAACGCTGAAGCATTGTCTCTAAGAGAAGGTAGAAAACCAAGGAGTGGTTTCTTGAATGCACACATAAAAATCTCACTGTCAGATGTTCGCATCATGATTCTAAGCGAGTACCCTCTGTCTACGGAAGAGCATGGCCATCTTTATTACCATGGAGATGGAGTAGATAAAAGCGTTGAGGAAGCTTACGTCTGGTATCATATCGCCCAATGTGCGGGTAATCGCAGTGTGGACTCAATTGTTAGCCACCTTGGCTCTAAATTAGTGGCATCTACATGTCATAAACTCTCATCTAGGGCATTACATATTTATACGAGGGCGCTTACCCATTAGTTTATAGAGCCCGTTACGCTATTTTCAAAGCGTCAGCAAAACCATTGTCCTAATAGAACAGAAGATTATCTTTCATCCATAAACACTAAATGAAAATACTCAATTTATGAAACAAAAATTTGGTTTACTAAATAAGTCATGTGGCACGTAAAGGATAGAAAAGAACTTCTGCTCTGTAACTTGAAAGCCCTAGTTGTAGCAACAGCCATTGCCTCTTGCATAGCACACTATTTTATTGAAGACATAAACCTAGATTGGTTTAGATTCAGTGGATATGTAAGTTATCTAAGTTCGTTATCGACCTAAAACGCCAAAGCCATTGAGGCATGGGCTGTTATGCACGATACATGACCGTTTTGTAACAGATCACTCCAATTTTACTTAATATGTTTTGCGGGGTGACTTGCAAGTAAAGGAATGTAAATTCGCGGTCACTTCTTACGTGGCTTTGATATTCTCAACGTGTTTGGCATGAGTTAGGTTAGGCTTGGTTCAACCTGAGTTGTTAACTCATAAACGTCTCACTCGCCAGTGTGAAAAATAACTTTATAAAGTACTCGATAATATTAAGTAAAAAAGGATTTTTAAAAATGAGACTTAACTTATTGGCTCGCCTAGTCGCGGCGACTCTTATACTCTGCGCTGGTGCTACCCATGCTGAAGAAAAATCGGAAATTTCTATTGGAATGGTTTACGTTGGTGGAGACTCAATTTATGTCAATGTTAAATCCTCATCTGCAGTAATGCCTTCTATTAGCTATAAGTCAGACAAGCTAAATATTAGCGTGCAAGACGGTTTAGCTTATCAGGTTACTCATGGAGAAAAAGCATCTGTAGGCGTCTCTATAAGACCAAATTTTAGACCCTACAAAAGCAGTGATTCACCTGATCTAACGGGCATGACCAGGGACATGTATTTTGACGGTTCGCTAAATGTATCTTATAAAATAGCGAGGGGCTTAACGGCCAAGCTTGATGTTGCTGCAGAACTGTCTAATAAGTTCAATGGTAACTCCGTCGGTCTATCTCTTGGCCAACAATCTCGAATTGGTGGGCAGCCATTTATCTTTCAGGTTGGTGCAAAATGGTATGACACAAACCGGGCTAACTATTTGTACGGGGTTGAGGCTAGCGAAGCGACTGGGACACGCGTGCAATACGCGCCAGGAAGCGCCATTTTACCTTACATATCTGTTCAAACATTTCACTCCTTTACTAAGCAAACATCGCTATTTGCCAACGTTAACCTAAATTTCTTGCCTACGAACGTGGTAGATAGCCCTATTGTTAAACGTGGGCGCTCCATGTCTACTATTTTGGGTTTAAATTATAGTTTCTGATTTTACTTGTATAATGAGTAGATGCAGCCATCGGGATGCAAAATAAGTCTGCGTTGCAGGCAGAAAGCCCCCTATTGTTAGCTAATGTTCGGCACGGTTAGCGTTGCTATGTATCTGGCCAGCCGGAAGCTCTATCAGCATAAGATCAAAATTGTTATGGTCTCCAGTAACCTGATGCCTTTGACAAGCAACCAACCGCTGTAAGGCTAAAAAAAGAGGTATCGGTGAGTAGGTGCCAGTCAACCTGTTGTTAACTTAAACCGCTTAAAAGGACCGACGAGGCTCAAAAGAACCCCGCGGCCAAAGAGTGTTTATGATTGAAGCAATAAGCTTCGTCAACGAACTTAGCAGTGATTCCTTTAGCCAACAATACTACTTACACAGCTTTACGTTACTTACACAGCCTTACACTACCTAACTAGATATCAATCTAGATAGGAAGAAAGTTAGGTTTATATGGCAACTAGGGTACTTCTAAAATAGGCTTGTTATTAAGTGTTTAATTGCTGGCTTATTTTATGGGAAACACAAATTTCTTGTTCGCTGGCGCTAAGCTAAGTTGATAATCTAGTGTAGCGGCTATTTAAGCTTTTGCAGCAGGCCTATACCAAGGACCACTTAATGGTGGCAGTGATCTGTTTCGTTTGCTGAGGGGTGTAAATGAGGTTAACTAATAATCATGACCAACTAATTGGCCAGTCGGCAGCATCCACAGAATCAAGTTGAGAGTCGTAGTTGTCGCCACCCCATTTTTTAATAAAGTCTCC
>Ga0209815_1002465_pt1 | contig 11256 bp, 13 predicted proteins | sample CoawatmetaG00DNA_FD_187507 | JGI IMG/M metagenome (GOLD analysis project Ga0209815, IMG submission 187507) | Marine microbial communities from the West Antarctic Peninsula - Coastal water metaG002-DNA (SPAdes) (version 2) | ecosystem: Environmental > Aquatic > Marine > Coastal ...
ATACAAATAATTAATTTTATGCAAGAAGACAAAAAAAAACCGAATAAAAAATATGATTGCGATATATTAGTTTGTTTAAACAAATATATATCCGATGATGTAAGTGAAGACAATTCTTCTTCAAGGTGGTGGTTGGTTTATAAATATTAATCTTTAATACTTTCCTTACAATAATCAATATATGTTTCATCTATATCAAATCCTATCCCTGATAAATCATATTCATCTAATGAATCTGTCATTTTTTTTGCTACTCTAACAGTTGTCCCGGATCCTATAAATGGATCTAAAATTACACCGTGTTTTACATCACTAATTTTAATACAATGTTCAACTAATCCTTCTGGAAAAGTAGCCGGATGGAAACCTTTCTGTGATTTATTCCATATTGTATCATATGGTATGAACCATGTATTCCCCTTACATCGTTTATCTTCAACCGGTAGACCTGTCTTCTTATTAATTCTATGTTTTCCGGTTTTTCGATCGATTAGATTACACTTCCATTTATAGGGAACACCGACTGCCCCACGGTTAATTTTAACCTTGTCTGTTTTTGTAAAATGATATAAATTTTCATTGGTTACATTAATATATCTTTCTGAATTAATCGGTTTAAAATGACCGTGTGTATCGTCTTTATCTTCTCCAATAGATATTGATTTTACCCATGTTATATTATTTTGTAAAACTAATAAATCTTTTAATTTCAAGGCAACCTCCATTGAAATCCAGGGATCCTTATTAGTATATCCCATATTTAAGAACATATTCCCATCATCTTTTAAAATCCTCTTTAATTCCACAAAGATATCATAAATCCACTCAAGATATTGTTCTCTAGGTTTTTTATCTTCATATTTGTGATATTTTAATCCTATATTATAGGGTGGACTAGTTACAATAATATCAACCGATTTATCAGCTTGCTTTTTCAATGATTCTAAACAATCCCCTAATATAAAATTGTATTTAGTAGATAAATCATTTATTGAATCTGTATTCATATTATTTATATTACAAATAATAATAACAGAAATCAAATTTATATTTTAATTTCTGTTTCACCATATTTAGATAATTCTATGTAAAATTTGATAGATAAGTAAGATAGTTTTAGTAAATAATATGAAAGAATTAGAATTATGTCATCCAAGTGATAAAGCTCAGGGGCGCACATGGAGATTATTTAATAAAAAGAATCACAGATGTAATAATAAATACGCAACTCACGATGAATTATGGAAAGCACTTGATGAGTGGACACCAGATGGCAGTCCAACAAATTGTGAAGAAACTAGTTTTTATAATATCAATCCCACAAGCAAACTATGGTTAAAGAGATGTTTACTAGATGAAGAATCTATTGATGGTCTCTCTATATTTTGCTTATATGTTGAGGGTTATACATTTGATTGTAGATGGTACAAAGTGATCTTATATGATCACCTACATAAACGATATATATTAAGGACAATAGCATCTATAACAAATGAACATCATTATTGTGATAAACTACCCTTAGCCCAAGATAAATCCTTTAAAGTAGATCTATCAACTATGGGAAGTCACGAAAAATTCTGGATCCATGTTAAGGAATTATTCCCCATGAATAATCGTCATATTGAATGATGGTGTTTCAATATTTAAGTGACGCATGGAGAAACTATCTAAAAAAAGTATGATATCATACCACATATTAATTAAATTTGAACCTACAGTAATCCACTTATTACTAAACTATGGATATCATAAGTAAGAATCAGGAAGATGAAAAAAATAAACAATGGCAAGAGTCATTTGGAACATATCATAACCAGTGTATTGAAATCTTCAAGAAACATGGGTATAAGGACCCCGAAAACAGTGGGACTATGCCCTTAGAAAAAACCTTTCATGGTGATACATATAACCTGGTTCGAGAAAGTCACCAAGCTGTATGTGATACTAAACAATGTCAGGAGCTATTCGAATATCAAGATTATAAAGAAACTGGACTCTCAGCAATGTTTTATCCGATCCTCCCTATTTATACCAATCCTACGAAAGGTGAACTCTGTGCTCTATGTATTGGAATCGAATGAGAAAAAAAATATTATCCTATTATCTTATCTTTTTTTTTCTTTTTTATCTTTATCGGGGTCTTATATTTCCATCTTCATCCTGGAAGAAATATACCTGAATACCTTGTGAATAATCATATTGAGAATCATCTTTCACGAAGAATGATTTAATCATATCACAGACAGCGTGTTTCGTTATCATCGTTTTCTTTTCAGGAGAATCCAGAGGATTATAGCTTGTAAGATGACGAGAGTTCCTCGCCGTACAAGATATTATGGGATGTCGCGAATAAGATCTTTTTATTCCCCGACGAGAGAATATTGTATCACGTTTCCAGGGTTCTTTAAATATAACGATATTATCACAGTCTTGAATGAATAAAGATGATACATCTTGATCCACTTCTTCATCTGTATCATTCTGTGATAAAGGTATTCTCTTTTTCGCATCATATCTTATCCATCGTTCGTCCTTCATATATAACTTACCGAAAACAAGGTCTTCTTCAAGTTCGGTATATCTTTTATAGACATCTTCATACATCATACGATTTACATATTCTATGATGACTCCTTTTTTCAACATATACCCCGACTTACCATACACCCCTTCTCCCTGGCGATGGGGAGCCATACATTCGGGGAAAAGCCATCCATCCATACATCCCGTCATACATTGTTTTTTACGAAGTTCGCTCACATTCTTACGGAGAACCGGAGCACCTGTCTTTTTCGCTTCTTTTTCCCATTGTTCTATATCTTTTATCTTCGGCGACAGATCTAAAAGACGATTTATCTTCTTAAATCTTTTTTCGGTCAGAATTATATCCGCGATGATGTTTTCTATTTCCAGAGGAATGAATAAATCGCGTTTTGAGAATAGATGTGAGATGTAAGAGAAAGACATTCGCAAGCGAGTTTCTTTTTATGATGAATCAACTCCACCTGACTTTCAATTTTTAGGATTTAGAAAAAAAAGAGCGTTTTTTTTTCTTATCTTATTACTTATTCTTAATGATTCTCTCTATATTCTTTGAGAATCTGTTCTTTCTTTTGAAGAATATTATAATCTCTCATGACATCAGAGAGTTCACCGATACATCTTTCATTTCTTTTCCATTCGGTTTCCCGTGACTTCTTCCCTTTACGAGTAAACCGATAGATATCCATAGAAGCCCAATTCGACCATGCGAAGGTAGGTGACCAGTGTCCATCTCTGATTTTCCTCAACCACGAAGTCCTTGCTAATCGTTCATTCATAGAAATATACTCGGGATGAGGACCCTGAAGTTTGTGAGAGGATGGAGCTTTACAAGGACACTGCTTCTCAGCATTCTCCCAAGGTCGTTTCCACCACTCATCATCCAAGACATCTATGTCCGAATATATCTTTCTCTGGAACCAGTATCTTTCATAGTAACACATACGGTCCTTAGATATCGCCCAAGGCAATGTCCTCTTGATGATCTCAACTTTGGATAATTGAGGTCCATGTTCGTATTCAAACGATTGACTTGAAGGGACCCATATCATTGTTTTCCCATTCGCTCGGATATAAATGATTCTCCTTCTCTGCGAGTTCCATTCATCCGCGTGATATAACATCCGAGAGATCATCTTAATGTCTGATGAGATCATCAAGGAATAAGCTTTCATTAGCGTTTCCTCGGGTTCATCAAATTGCTGAAAGAAAGCATACTTCAATTTCTTCATAAGGATCGGAACCACATGTTCCTCAAATATCCTCTTTTTCACATAAGCATTCTCCTTTTCTTTCCGAATGAATTCAGCTCGCCGGAGTCGTGTTTTACGATTATCCTCTCCTATCTTTTTCATGCTCCACGGAGAAAGGATAATTGTTTCTTCCTTATGACACGTCTCTGTAAAGACAGGAGATTGTCGATCACCTCGGATACCCGGGACTAACAAGACTTCAACGCCATCAGAAGATCCATCACGTGGGACACTCCATTTCTTGTGAACCTTAACAACGACCCCATGATTCGAATAAAGGAGTTTGATCCCTTCTGATTCGCTCGGTGAAGGAAGTTTGTCCGTGATTATCTCCACATGATCTCCTTCTTTATAAACAGTAGGACCTTGTTTCTGAACTGTGTGAGCATCTTCCAATATTCCAAGGGGAGTATGGAAGAGTGGATTGGACGGATCACGGAGAATACAGAGAATGTTGGATTTCGAACTGAAAACGCTTGTCATGGTCTGTTTTCCCTGACCTCTTCTCCCGAAGATACGTTTATGAGGAGGAAATTTCGTATCCCACTCTTGTAAACATTTCTTGAGACGTATCATTCTGGTGTTATTCACTAGGAACTCAAGTCTCTCATCTCTTATTTCTCGTCTTCTCTTTATGACAGTGTCTTGGATCTTTTCTGTGATAAGTCCATAGTCAAGATAGTTAAGAGGAGACGAATAAGGTAGAGAAGCGAAAGAGATAGCCTCGTCGGGATATGCGATTGCCATCAGTCTTTTTTTGATGATAAGTTCATCATCAACTGGTTTCAAATTTACCCCTGTCTACTTCTGCTAAAAAAAAGATCCATAAGATGGTTCTTTTTTTTTCACATCTTCTTATCAATGATACAATTCCTTTAATAAGTTACACATATGCAGATAGTCTGCTTCTTTCATACATTCTCCCGAGCTCATAATAGTATCTAACAAGTTCACGGCATCCATACACGATTCTTTCTTTTTTTTGTCTTTCTCCATATCCTCAGTTTGAAGTGCAGGCTCGAACTCGGGCCAGACCAATTCATCATAATCGGTTTCCTCACCCAAATCATTGTCTGAATTATCGTCGTCTTCTACGTCCTCCCCCTGAAATGAATCAATCAAATGTTTGACGTACTCAATATGTTGTGGCTGGAGGGGAAAGGTTATGAAGTCAATGAGTGGATGACCCATTCCCAAGACTTCAAGTAGCTTCCCCCCCACACACCAGGGCAACATCCCCTTAACATCTTGGATCGTTGGGTTCCAAGGAGGAGTATTTGAAAAATCATCCCATGTTTCTCCAACAGTGTTCGGAGAATGAGTCCATACCTCACACATCTTCAAATGAATCAGCTCAATATTCATATGAAATTGGTTCTCATACGCCGTTTCTTGCTGACACCATTCACGAATAGCGAACTCTTCCATAGCTTCGCGTTCTGAGCGTGACATTGATCGTGACATTGATTCGTTTTCCGATAGCGGTTTGTGAGTGGTAAGAGCTGAGTTTCTGTGTAGAAATAAGTGTTCTTTTAGATACTAAGTTGCTGACTCTTACTTTCAAATTTTAGAAAAGACCCTACTTCTGCTAAAAAAAAAGATCCATAAGATGGTTCTTTTTTCTTTACACCTTTCGTTATCAATGATACAATTCCTTTAATAAGTTACACATCTGCAGATAGTCTGCTTCTTTTATACATTCTCCCGATTTCACCATAGTATCCAACAAGTTCATGGCATCCATACACGATTCTTTTTTTTTCTTTTCTGTTTTCATTTTTTCTGATATAATGGTTGCGATGCGGACATCTTCTTCGGTGGGATATTCATCGTCGTCCCACTCACCATAATCTGCTTCTGAGGATGATTCATCCTCCACCAGCGACACCATATCCCCCACCTCCTCATCCTCCTCATCCGACACCGGCTCAAGTAAGAAATCCTTGAGATCCTTAACGTAACCGAGGTGTTGTCCATTAAGTGGCTCCTCCAAGAAGATCTGGGTGTCCTTGATCGGCACCAGCACCGGGTACCAATTCTCATTGTTCAAGATTTCCGTGAGTTTCCCTTCGAAGTCACCTCCGGGGAAGCTAGTGAGTATATCATCCTCAATATCTTGGAGAGTAGGTTCCCAGAGGTCGTACGGCTCGAAACTATGGACATTGCGATCAGTCCACCCTATCTCCGTGCGACGCTGGTATAGTTCGATATACTTATCTTCACGGGAAAGTTCATAGGGGGGAATAGACCAAGCGACCATCATCTTGTGATAGATGATTTCTATGTTCTTGCAGAGAAGATTTTCATAGATGGTTTCTTTCAGGCACCATTCTTGAATGATACGGCAAGACATCGATTCGTGTTCTGATAGAGGTTAGTGAGTGGTAAGAGCTGGGTTTCTGTGTAGAAATCAGTGTTCTTTTAGATACTAAGTTGCTGACTCTTACTTTCAAATTTTAGGAAGGAACCCTATTTCTGCTAAAAAAAAGATCCATAAGATGGTTCTTTTTTTCACATCTTCCTTATCAATGATACAACTCCTTTAATAAATTACACATCTGCAGATAGTCTGCTTCTTTCATACATTCTCCCGAACTCATAGTATCCAACAAGTTCATGGCATCCATACACGATTCTTTCTTTTTTTTGTATTTCTCCATAACCTCAATTTTATTCGCAGGCTCCTCCCGCCTCACGGCTGCATGGTCCGGATGTGACTGGAGCACCCAATTCGGTAATTCATCATAATCAGCTTCTGAGGATGAATCCCCGTCATCATCGGAATCCCTCGTGTCGATCGTGTCATCGGGCCCGTCGATTTCGGTTGGCGATCGACCGACAACATCAAGCCTCGTGCCTCGGGCAAGTAATAAATCCATGAGTTCCTTAACGAAACGGAGGTGTTGTCCAGTAAGATATTCCCCCAAGGAGGGTCGTGGGTAGCAGTACTGTACATGGTCATTGTTCAAGATTTTCATGAGTTTTCCTTCGAAGTCAGCCCAATGATCTGGACCCGATGCCGCGGTGGTCATGAATATATCATCTTCAACATCTTGAAGAGTTGGTTTCCAGGATGGCTGTGCGAATGAATGCAAGCTGGTGCTTGTGCGGTGGTGACACAGTTCAATATATTTATCTTCTCGTGAAATTTCACAAGGAGTAATAGACCAAGCGATCATCATCTTGTGATAGATGATTTCTATGTTCTTGCAGAGAAGGTTTTCATAGATGGTTTCTTTCAGGCACCATTCTTGAAGAGCACAGTGTGACATTGATTCGTTTTCCGAAAGCGGTTTGTGAGTGGTTTGTGAGTGGTAAGAGCTGGGTTTCTGTGTAGAAATCAGTGTTCTTTTAGATACTAAGTTGCTGACTCTTACTTTCAAATTTTAGAAAAGACCCTACTTCTGCTAAAAAAAAGAACCAAAAGATGGTTCTTTTTTTTCTTTTTCTAGTCTATCTATCTATCTATCTATCTATATTCCTAAGAGAAACGCGATACACTTATTGCTCTCCAAGGAAGAGCCTTCGTTCGACAATCTGGATTACCCAGATACTTCATCACACATAGTCCCAGCCACCCGACCTTGATCTTCTTCCACACCTCTGAATCGAAGAGGCTCTTGGAGATAAACACCTTCCCATAATCTGAAAGAGCAGTCGCATATGAATTACCGATATAAATCACCTCTCCCCAGGCGATGAAACGATTATCGTTTGACATACTCGTAGTCGTGGGAAAGCTTCCCTGGGAAGAAGGATCCACAAGTAATCTGTGAGTCATTTCTTGGCCACGGAATGAATCTTCATCGCGATCCATATCATCTCCCATCTCACAATGGGAAAGAGCTGATAGGAATGAGGTATCGACACTCGACAACTCGCTCTCCCAAGGGAATATGTTCTCATCGCCGAGATTTATCGGTTCCCATTCAGATGTATGAGCTTTCGCTTGAATGTACTTGGTGAGCTCGGTAAGAGCTGCTAGTTCTTCGTTCGAAGCCTGGAGGCTGTCAATCGCGTGGAAGACAGAGTCGAGTTCAGATTGGGTAGGAGCGGTGGCGATCATCAGATTTATAAGAGACACTGTTCTTGTAGTTGATGGCTCAATCATACAGACTTTCAAATTTTAGGAAAGAAGCCCTCAGAGAGTTCTGAATTTGAAAGATCGAGCCTCAATCCTCACAAGAAAAAAAAAGTCCCGTGGGACTTGATTTTTGCTCGCGAGCGAGCTTCGAGTGGTCGTTGAACTATATCCACTGTTAACCGTTTTTGTTTAGTTCAGGGTAAGGGATACAGACTTTCAAATTTTAGTGCTCTGAGGGCTTCTTTCCTAAAATTTGAAAGTCGGGGTGAGTAGGTATAGTATCTAAAAGAATACTGATTTCTACTCAGAAACACAGTTCTTTACCCCCTACTTACTCGTCAACACTCACTCAATGGCTTTATCTGATTCCCAAGCTTTCTTGGAGCTCCTCGTCAAGGATTTTTCCGGCAAGGACTTCACTCTGGACGATCTCAATGCGAATGAGACGATCAAGGGATTCCTCGCGAAGTCGGTCCAGGCGAAGAAGCCTACGAAGAAGAAGGAATCGGCTCCAAAGCCCTTGAAGAAACCTCTCTCGGAAGATTCGGTCGAGCGAGCTCTTGAATCGCCAGATGAGAATCGCTGCCAGGCTCGCGTTTGGGCGAAAGGATTCGGCGGTCAGTGTGCCAAGTCGTTCGTGGATGGAAATTGCTTCTGTAAGTCTCATGCAGCAGACATTGAGGAGAATGGCTCGTGGTGGTTGTGTAAGATTACCGAGCCACGACCGGAGAACCCTGTTCTCCCGAAACACCCCGAGCGTGTTCACAAGTGGCGGATCACTGAAAGTGGAGATGATATTCCGAAGGAAAAGAAGGTTTCAGTGAAGAAAGAACAGAAGGAAAAGAAGGTTTCTGTGAAGAAGGAACAGAAGGAACAGAAGATGAAAGCTCCTACTGTGAAAGAACTCCGCGAAAAATGCGAAGAGCTCGGTCTTGATCAGAAAGGCAAGAAAGCTGAGCTAATCGCACGCATCGAAGAGTCTGAGGTCTTCGTCGGAGGGATTAAAGCCTTGGAAAAAGTCGTCCAACCTGCGCAGCCCGATGCCGATCCACCTGTTCAAGAAAAGGTGGAAGAGGAGGGAGAAGAGGAAGAAAAAGAGAACATAGAGGAAATTATGGATGAGATCGAAAAGAAGCAAGATGATCTCGCATTACAAAAAGAAAAAGAAGAAGAAAAAGAAAAAGAAAAAGAAGAAGAAGCAGTTGTGGTGGAAGCAGGGGATGATGAAGACTATTATGCGGTGAAGTTTGAAGGGATCGAATATATGGTGAATAAGGAAGATATGACAGTCTTAGACCCAGAATCCATGGAGACTGTGGGTCTATGGGACAAAGACAGTGAAGAAATAGAGTTTGGATCTGATGAAGCGAGAGAAAAACACGAAGAAACCCTTCCAGAAATGTAACTGTAACATATGTAGATTAGATAGATTAGTATAGGATAGGATAGGATAGGATAGATAGATAGGATAGATAGATAGAGTAGAAAGAAAAGGACCATCTTATGGTTCTTTTTTTAGTTAGATAACTCCGATACTCATTAATGTTCCAGCGATGTTTTCATCTTCTTCATCTTCTACTGGTACACCCCCTGTTTCATTTTTCTTACACTTTATATATCCATTTTCATCTATACCCAGATAAATATCCCCTCCTTTACAGTGATTGAAAAGAGGAGTACTTAATTCTAAATCATAAACACTGCTATAATATGAGTTAGGCATGGAGCCAAGATAAGATTTATGACACATATTATCTTTTTTTAGATAACCCACTGGGCATTCACCGAGTGGGACATAATGGACACCTGTCCCCCCCATGTCTGAGGAAAATCCTTCAATGATTGGCTGATCCGTATTATGTTGATTACTAGTAGGTTTACTATTATAGTTTATACAAGATAATAACATTGAACTACTATTATCATTCTGTGCATCTAAGTAATTGCATTTACCATAATCTATAATTGATTGAGTATGTTCTGTTGATGCCATTATAGTATTATTCAATATATAAATTTGATTACTATATGATTGAAAATAGTAAATACAAATGGAGAATCAATTCCAATTACTTCAAGCTCCCCGCGGAACGTTACTATCCTTTGAAAAGATGTATCTTCTTACAAAAAAAAATATTATTAATATTCTAATAAACCAGTTAAAAGAAAAATATAATATATAATAATATGGATACTACCAATATAAATGGACTATTAGAAATCATCTTAGAGAGCATACAAGAAAGTGATGTAGATAATGAAGATAATGAAGATAATGTAGATAATGTAGATAATGAAGATAATGAAGATAATGAAGATAATGTAGATAATGAAACTATCGAGAATAATAATTATGATGAAGGTTATAATAATATAAATATACAGGGTTCTCTGGAGATTACTACTATTAATGATAATGAATTACATCCGGATATAGATTCAGAAAATAGAATCCCCTCTCCCCAATCACGTGAATTTCCTCCACCACCCATAAATGGTATCCCTATCTCTGGAGATACTATTTTTTTTCATCATGGTGGGATTCACTATATTATAAACCGCCAAGATGTTATGGGGGGGTCGGGTATATTAGAAAGAACAATGAATAATTCATTCAATGAACAAACAAATCAGAAAAAACCTTTACAGAAATCTTTTTTAGATAATTTAGAAAAAATCACGATTATGGATGAAACACAGGCATTGTCTTGTGCTATTTGTCAGAGTCCCCTTGAAATAAATGAAAAATCTCTTAAATTACCTTGTCAAGGAGGTCCTCATTATTTTCATTGTGAAATGTGTGAAGAAAAATGTATGGGAATATTACCTTGGTTTTCTGAAAATAATACGTGTCCTGTATGTCGCGAGGAGTTTCCAATTGAGCCAGAACCTGAAAATGATGGGACTCTTCATGAACTCGCTATCGCAGAACCTGAACCAGGACAAGATTCAGAGCAAGAACCTGAAAATGATAGAGCCCTAGATGAACTCCCTATGAATATTATTTCTCAGTTCGGTTCGGCCCGAGGCCGAGGAATGCCCCCCCTTCAATCTCCCCTACATTTAATGAGGCATATAATGATGAGAAGGATTCAAGCAGAGCGTGAAGAACAATTTCTTCAACAGGCGATCATGGAATCGTTTTCAATGGAATAAATTTGACCGTAGATACTAAGTTTTATATTAAAAAAAAAATATATGTCTTGTGAAAGACCTGTTCAATTAGGATTATGTTGTATGAATATTACATTAAAGAAACAGAAGCCCCCTGTATATGCTGCCCGCAGGATGATGGTGAAAACAATTGATAAACTAGGGATTGAAGAACTTAAAAAAAGAATTACATGTAATTTACATGATTTATTAAAAATGATG
>Ga0209815_1002476_pt1 | contig 11226 bp, 3 predicted proteins | sample CoawatmetaG00DNA_FD_187507 | JGI IMG/M metagenome (GOLD analysis project Ga0209815, IMG submission 187507) | Marine microbial communities from the West Antarctic Peninsula - Coastal water metaG002-DNA (SPAdes) (version 2) | ecosystem: Environmental > Aquatic > Marine > Coastal ...
AATTAAGGCTGGAATTAAAAGTGCATTATTTTACCCTGTTATGCTTTTAACTGTAGCAACAACTATAACTATTTTTATGTTATGGAAAGTTGTTCCAATTTTTGAAAAAATGTATGGAGCAATGGGTGTTAAATTACCTGGAGCAACACTAGTGATTGTAGATGCAAGTAGATTTATTGCAGATGGTGGAAATATTCTAAAAATTTTCTTAACTATATTTTTAATTAGATTTATTTATAAATTTTTGATGAAGAACTTAGAAAGCTTTAGGCATTTAATGCATAAAAGATTTTTAAAATTTCCACTTTTTGGAGATTTGATAGTTAAAGCTACCGTATCTAGAATGTGCATGATAATGGCCAATTTAACTAGAGCTGGAGTTAGTATTGTTGATACCTTAAAAATTGCCAAAGCAGTTACAACAAATTTAGTTTTTATTTATGCTCTTGAAAGAATTTCTAGACAAATCGTAACTGGACAAACATTATCAGAGCTTCTTATAAAAGAAGAGCATATATTTCCTCCTCAACTAGCACAACTTATGGCTGTTGGAGAGCGAACAGGTAATATGGAAGAAATGTTTACAGCGATTGCAAATTACTATGAGGAAGAGTTTGACAATGTTGTTGCAGCCTTATCCTCAATTATAGAACCATTAATGATCGTATTAATAGGTGGAATTATAGGAATGTTAATGATCGCACTATATATGCCAATCTTCAGTATGGGTGACGCTGTTGGTTGATGGATAATATTTCTCAATAAAAAATGGTTTTAATCTTTTAGAATTAATGGATAATATTTCTCAATGAAAAATGGTTTTAGTCTTTTAGAGTTAATGATTACTATTGCAGTCATATCAATTATTGCTGGTATTGGTTATCCAGCTATTGGTAACTTTGGCAAGGGTGAAAATTACCAGTCTGATCTTGCAACTATTAGAGGCCAAATAAATATTGTAAGACAATTTGCATTAGAAAATGGACATGCTTATAGATTAAAAATAGTTAATGATGATGTTAATAATAAATCTTCACTACAGGTCTGGAGAGCACAGGGTTTAAATCGATTTAATACCGAATTTCATGAAAGCACCGATCCCCCTTGTTCTGAATTTGGCAGTACTAATGAAAATGGCACACTAGAAACTGAACTTACAAAAGAATTACAGTATTTTACAATAAAAAAATGTAACTCTTTAAATGGAAATTGTAGCCCTGTAATTGCTGCAGATAATTATTTTTGTTTTTTACCTGATGGTTCATCTCCCGAAAATACAAGAGCAACTATTGAGGCCGCAGGTAATGCTGGAAATAGATCTGAATTTATTCATTTTTATCAGTCAGGTTTTTTTAATAATGGAGAAAGAATGTGATTAAAAAAATTAAATTGATTTATCAAAAAGGAGTTTCGCTTGTTGAAGCAATGGCTGCTGCTGCTGTGTTAGGTTTGGCAGTAGTTATTTTTGTGACTTTACAAGCTAATCAAGAATCTGATTTTGCAACTTTAAGAAAATTTGATAAAGCAGCATATGCAGTTGAGTTAATGTTTGATGAACTTGCAGCAGTATACAATCCTGTAGCAGCTCAATATGGTAGTCCAAGTGTATTTGAAAACACTGCTGCTGGTACTTCATTAAAGATTAAAGGCTTAAGTCAACTGCCTGGAAATGGTGATCAAATTATCATCGAAGGAGTGGGGGGTAGGTATGAAGTAAAAAATAGTACTCCGTTTGATGATGACCAATATACTACTTTTACATTATCAAGATCCGATGTACCAATAGATGCAGTAAACAAAAAGATGGCAACTGATGCTACAGAGAATGCAAATATTACATTTATATCAAATTCAGAGGGAAGTTTAGATCCATATAATGATCTTGATATGAGTAGATTTGAGGATCTTGATTACATAGCTACAAAAACAAATGCAAAGGTTAAGACAGATTTAAAAAATTGGGGGACTTTATTAAAAAAACATTTAGGACAAGCAAGAACGGGTGATGTAAGAAAGTTAGATATTCGTGATGTTGACAGAACTATTCCAATTGATGCTGATAATGATGGTGTTACAGATGAAGTTGCGGGTGTTGATCAGTTTGAGATAATTCAAAATAAACAAGTTACAATAACCATTAAACAGGGAAAAATAGAAGAAAAGTTTAGAAGGCTATTTTTAGCAGGTACATAAACTTAAAAAATATGATTAACAAATTTTTAACTCAAAAAGGAGTGTCTCTTGCTGAGATGCTGGTAGCGATTGTAGTTTCAACCATTGTTTTTGGAGCAACTTATGCAATTTATGGCAATTTTCAAAAAACTTTTGTTAAACAAATAAATTATAATAATCTAAAGCAAGAAGCTCGGTTTGCATTACATACATTACAATATGACAGCAGAATGTCAGGATTTAAACATGATAAAACTACCAATGGTGAAGTTCAGATACCTGTTAGAGTTTTAAAAGATGACGGAAATGGAGGTCTTACTGAAGTTCTTAGCGAGACTGAATATGGTGAAACAGTTTTCTTTTGTTTTGACACTGAAGATATCAATGAAAATGTTCAAAGAAGGTTAATTCAATATGAGTTACAAACCCCATTTCCTACTTCGACTGAAAGAACAATTCTTAAAAAAAGAATATGGGACACTACTAATTGTGATGAAGAGGATACGGTTAATACTATACTGTTAGTAGATTGGATGCCTGTTGCTCAATTCTTTAATGAATTTAAAATTAGATTAAGAAGTAAACATATTGATTTTGAAGTTATACTAGAAACTGTTGATAAGGACATTAGAGAAACTTATACAGCATCATCTTTCATGAGAAATTTAAATTTTGGTGGAAAAATTTTTTATGTTTCTAATGAAGAAAACTTAAAAGAAAATAGAGAAAATGTTATGCCTTTTACTGGCAGTTTAAAAGTACAATGTTCAAATAATATTATATTAGATATTCAAACAGCTAGTTTTCAAACTGAAGATGATTTAATTATTCTTCATCAAGGAGAAACAGTTGGTGACCAGGAAGGGGCAACTCATAAAGCAATAAGATTTGAGTCAGAAAAACCAGCAGAAATCACGGGCTTGCCTAGTGTTGGTCATACAGAAATGATATTAAAGTCAAGTGCATTAGCTAATAACGTTTTGCCACCAGGCTTAAGTATTGTGTCTGGTTTTACAGATATTAATAATGATAACGTAGTAGATGTTGGAGAAGAATGGGATGGGTCAGTTACATTAGAAGGAACTTTAGAAAATGATGATTTAAATTATGTATTTAACTCAAGTGGCTTTCAAGATTTTGCTATTACTCTAAAAGCAGAATTGAAAACTAATTGTAATAATCAAGGTTTCAAGGAACAAAATATAGCCTTTAAAAAATACAAAGTAAGAGTTATCAAGTACTCTGCCCCTCAATTCTCTGATGTTAATTTGCACACATGGGATCCTAAGGGATTAATGCAAGGTTATTATAATTATGAATCTCATAAAGAAACTTATACAGAACAATTTTGGATGGGTGGGCCTTTTTATGAATTGTCTGCTGATGGAAGATCTTTTTATTTGCAGCAATATCTAACTTCACCTGCTTTTTTAGTATCCAAAGAAGAATACGACTCATTTGCATTTAAAGGGATATTTTGTACAGGTAATCATCCTGTTTGTGGACCAACCATGAGTGATGTTTTGTTTGATGGTATGTTAGGATTTGCAGCTGGTTATCAAAGACCAAATATTGTGCAAAAGAAAAAGGCAGATGGAGAAATTCGAGCTTGTGAGGGGGTAGATTACAAAGGTTTAAAAAATAAGACTATACTGCCTGGCGGTATTTTTGATGAGAGCATATTAAAGGGCTCTTTATCACAATTAGAGCAACAAGAATGGGCTACTTTGAATGAAACTGAAAAAGATAATTTTTTTGGTGAGCCAGCTGATAATTTTTTTGACATGTATTTATGGTCTTGGTGGGGAAGCGCATGGTCAGATATAAATGGTTATAATAATTCTGCTATCCAAGTTCATCATTATAAAAATTATCAATGGTTTCATCAGAGTAATTGTGGTTATACAGATAGGGTTAGGTATAATCATAAGAATCTTTATCCCTATTTAGGTTTTTGGCCAACTAAGTATTCTAATAATAATCCAGATATAGCAGGTTATTATAAGTTATATGAAAAGTTTGATAATGTAAGACCTCTGAATACTGGTTTGAGAAATTGTTGGTCATATCGTAATAACACTTTTTCTCAAATAAGTTATAACCCTGGGGCTAAAAATTCAGACAGGTGTGGTGATGGCAGAAATGCAGGAGTTAAAAATATAGTATCAATTACCTACCATCCAAATTTATTTAGAGCTAGCGTCGATAACAAACCCTATAATACAGCAGCTAATAGCCAAAGATTTACTGCGTTTGACCTAAGATTTGATGATAATGGAGTTTTAAAAAAACATACAAGTAACAACTTTCCTTTTAATGATGAAACAGCAATACCAAGTAAAATAGATCTACCAACTGAAACTGCTCAAGCAGATGGTTTGAAGGCAGAAAACTTTAAAAGATTTCAAAAAGGAGCAGTTGCAGTTGGTAGTTATAACAACCCAAATAATCAATATAAAAATTTTCAAATAGCAAGGTTACCAAGATTTATTCCATCAACAACTGCAATAAATAAACCAATGCCTAAAGCTCAAAATTTAAATTTTTACCTTTCCAAAGAGTATGACACTGTAAGTAAAATTTATGGATTATTAAGTAAATCTTATGATCCTGCGGGGAATGATATAGAATTATTAGTTTATTCTACTCCGACTGATGATGATACTGAAGATGAAGCTGTCAACTGCGCAACAGTAGGCAACATCGGTGTTAAAGCAATTGCTGAAATAGGAAATTTTCAAACTCAAACTGTTGATAGTAAAAGTAGAAGTATGAATTGTAGATTGAGTGGTACATGGAGAGCTAAAACTGAGCAAGAAGCAGATAAACAAATTCTGCCAGTTATAAATTATATGTATGATATTAATCAAAAAGATGAATATGAAGGTGCTAGAGCTAGCATTGAAACAGAAGCTAAGGGAACCGTTTATGTGTTTGCAGATGGATCATTTAAATATCATACTTTGCCAACAACTTTTACAGATGATGCCCCAGGTGAAGATAGTTTTTATTATGCAGTACAAACTTCTGATACTGTTAATGGAAGAAAATCCGATATAAAAAGAGTGTATATCGGGTATAATATAGGAGACAACGATCCAATAGGTGTATCCTTTAAAAAAGAGGATGAGACCTTAATAACAGATTTGAATTTTCCCGAAGATGCTAAAAAAGATTATATCATTGGTGAAATTTTTGCCTCCTCGACAGATGATCCAGATCTGTATGATTTTGTAAGGATAAATTTAGGAGATATACCTGATGGTGATAGCGATAAGGATGTAGACCATATAAGTAGATTTCGTATTGAACAAAAAGATAAAAAATTTTTTTTAGTTTTAAATACAGATAATTTGATGGATAATTTGACTGAGGATACCAATATTAGTTGGGGAAGTTTACCAGAGAATAAAAAATATTTTTCAGCTAGAATTATTGCAACAGATTTAAAGGGTAAACAATATGAAGAAACAATAAAAGTTTACGTCGATAGAGTAGCTTGCACAGAAACAGCAATGACAGGTATCACTGTATACAAAACTAAAGCAGCAATGACTATTTCAGGATACCTTCAAGGTAAACAAGGTACAAGTGTTTTTAGAAGACAAACAGTTCCATTTACAAGTAATTCAGGTGATGTAGCTGTAATTAATTTTGATTTTGAGGAGCGACAAGTTCAACCATCAGTTAAAATTTATGAGAAAAATATAACTGTAGGTGGAGATAACCTAATAATTGGTATGATAGCCAATAGATGCAAGAATGACCATAAATATGTTGATGTGCAACAACTTTGGAGCAATGAGTCTTGATAAAAAAACAAAAAGGTTTTGTCATGGTTTTTGTTATTGCTGTTGTTGCAGCGCTATCAATTATGACCGGCGCTATGTTTTTTTATTATGATAATGATTTAAAATCTGTATCTCGTAATTCAGTAATGCAACAAGTAACATTAGCAGCTGAGACAGGCTTGCAAGAAGGACAAAGATGGATTGCAGATCAGCTTAATACTAACACTTTTAATCTTGTTGATATTCAAAATAGTTTAAAAATAGCAAAATCTAATAACGCATGTTTGAATAGACATGGATACACTAACGTAAATCAAGATGTTTACTTTGCAAGAAGAATTCAAGCGAATCTTGGAGATGAAAAAGATGTTTACGACGCAAAATTTGAGGATGTATCCTATGAAGTTTTTATACAAAGACAAGCTGATATAGTTGGATCAATTTATTTTTCTGCAAATGGTTCAAAAAATAATGAAGAGAAAGACACAAATTATAACGATAGATCATTTGCATTAGTTAGGAATTTTAATGATTTTCCAACAAAACAATTTACCATTGAGTTTTGGATTAACAATAAACAACCCACATCAGTATACGATACCAACCTTTTTGAGTTTGGTCGTAATAAGGATGTACTTTTTAAAGTTAGAAACGATAAGTGGTTACCACAGTTGGTTCATAAAACACTAGGTGGTGCTACTGGAGTAGGTGTACCTAAAAAGGATGAGTGGGTTCATATTGCTTGGGTTTGGGATGGTGGTGATCCAGCTATTACTGATACTGGTAATGTTAGAATTTATCAAAATGGTGAGTTGACATCAGTAAAAGCTTACAGTGTGGATGTATTAAAAAAAAAAATGAGTAATTATGAAAATTCACCTGAAAGTTTGCCAGAGGGAAATTATTGGCCTCTTGCTATTGGTGAAGGTTTAGCAGGTTTCAAAAAAGGAAATTATAAAACCGGTAAACTTAAAATTCAAAGTGTCCCATGGTTAGGAAATATTGCTGAGTTGAGAATTTGGAATTTTTCTAGATCTGCAGATGAAATAAAAAATAATAGAAGAAAGAGATTAACAGGCTCTGAACCAGGACTTGTTTCATATTATAAATTTAACGAAGGTACTGGAAAAACTGCAAAAGATTCTAATACATCAAGACCTTCATCTAAATCAAATGATGCAACAATATATGGGTTAGGAACTATAGGAACTTCGTGGCAAGCAAATAAAGAATATTATCCATTAACAGTACCAGAAGATAATGATGCTCCTACTATAAATTTCCCTCCTGGAGATGACTTAGTTTTTTATAAAGTTCTTTCTTGTGGAACCGGTCCGCAAGGTCAAATTATACCTTTAGAATTAATAGTTACAGCACCAGTTCAGCAAGGAGATATTGGTGATGGTAAAATTGCTCTTACAACTCAAGATTTAAAAACAATAACTCTTGCAGATTCAACATATTCAAAAATTAGTTTAGGAAATTATGTTGCAAATAATGATGTTGCAGGTGATATTTCTATTCAAAAAACTGGTATTTACAATACAGATTTTTATCCTTTTAAACCGTCAATGGAACAATGCAAAAATAAAGGATTATATGCTCAGTTTAACCAATCTACTGCTTACAATGAAGAAGATTGTGCTGAATTTGAAGATAAGTTATGGATTCTTGAAAAAGATACTGGCACAGATTCTGGAGATGCATTTGTTGAAGCAGATTGGGTAGAAGTTCTTGGAAGTCGATGCGATGGAGTAAAGTTTAGTTCATCCTCTGGGGATGATAGTTATGGTCATTATTATAAATATTTTTCAACTGCTCCAAATTTAACAGAAGGTGTTGAGATAGGTTATGACAAAAATTCTATAAGTTGGTGGGAGGCAAAAAGAAGAGCCGAGCAATCTACTTGTGGTGGTATGAGAGGATATTTGGTTTCAATAGAATCTCAAGCTGAAAATGATTTTATAAAAAACGCTGTTATATGTGATAACAGCACTGCTTCTGGGTGTACTGGAGTAATACCATTTCATGTTGCGGCAGGTGAAACTAGAGAAAATTATTATGGGTCAAGACTAGCCAGTGCAAGTAATCAACACTATATATGGCTAGCTAATTCGGATTGGAGAGTCCCATTACAAAGTCCTGCAGCTATGAAATCAGAGTCTGGACCTGATATGGGAAAAATTAATAATTTTATTAATTGGCAAAATGGAGAACCTAATTCATTACCTGGGGAACATTTTGTTGATATGGAGATAAATAGAGGTGGCAGAGTAAATGGTAAATGGAATGATTTAAAAGTAATACCAGTTTGTGCAAATAATGGTCGAGATTGTATTACAGGGTATGTTGTTGAATATGGTGGTTTTGATTCTTTTAAATTAGATCATGATGAAGATGAAGATGGAATAAAAGATGGCCCTAAAGATCTTAGTAAAAACACTAAAACTTGTATTGCAAGAGCTACAATAGAAAAAGATAAGTATGTATCTGAAGAAGATTATTTAAAATATGATACAGCAGCTGAAGATGCGAATGCATTAGTTGTCCCAGCATCAGTTGCACCTTTTGATACAGATACATCAGATGAATATCCAGGATGGGATGTGACAAATGGAGTGTTAACTCTTTTTCATGATGATAAACCTCCTAATTGGACAGAAAATAGGTGGTGGACAAGTTATCCGCCAAATGCAAAAATTTGGTTTAACAACAGAGCTTGGAAAAATGTTTCTGGAATTCCCATAACCCACTCAATTCTATTCAATAAGGCACCAACAATTTATAATCCTCATATTTGGAAACTTTATAGTGGTAATGAACCTGATGCACCTTGTGGAAATTTAAATTTTTGGCAACAAGCTTTTGAGTCAATACAATATATAAATCCTTTAGCAGTCGCCCCTGAAGACAAAAAGCACCCTTTTAATACTCTAGTCGAACCAAATGCTGATGGCACGCCATCAGCAGATACCCTCATTGAGGAAAGCAGTCTTAGTGCCATTTCATTGGGTGAAAGAGTAATTATATTTTCTTTAGGACCATTGCATGTTCAAAAACATCCGGATGGATATAACCACTTTTATGAATTTTATAAATTTCCTTATTTAGCAGATTATGATTGGTGGAATATTTATAATGACAATAATAGAAGGATGAATGAGGGTTTTACACTTTCTAAACAATTACAATATTTTGCTAAAACAGGCTATCTAGCCACTATTACCAGCGAGGAAGAGAATAACATTATAATTGAAAAAGCAAGTGGTAATGGTTGGTTAGGTGGGCTTGCTCAATCAGAAGAACAAAGTTCAGATGAAGAACTAGGTAAATGTGGAGGAATACGACAAAGAATAACTAAGACAGGTATATCTGGAAGAATTCTTGCTCAAAAAGACTTTCAAGCCATGAGACAAATTGAAAAAACAAAAGCTGGTGCAAAAATAATGATTGATAACTTATCTAGCGCAATTTCTGCGACAAGTACTAATATTCCAGTTAACTCGACTGCACATTTTCCAGAAGAAGGAGCAATTAAAATTGGATCAGAAATAATTGCTTATACTGGAAAGACAGCAACTACATTTACTGGAGCTGTAAGAGAAAAAGATGGCACCACTGCAAGTTCGCATGCTCTTGATGCACCAGTTACAGAAACGTATATTAAATTTATCTGGTCTTTGTATAAAGAAGGACAAACTTATTCAGGAACCACAACAAAACCTAAATATATTAGATTTATTGATTCTATGATCGTAGATACCGATCTATCAAAACCAATTATTAGTATTTCAGCAACAGATGGGGACAATCCAACTATTGTTACTGTTAATAATCATGGATTGATGCATGATGATATTGTTTTTTTAGAGGATATAAATGGTCTTGATGCTGAGAACAATTATAACGATGATATAGATGGAACAAATTTAAAAGCTTATTACCGAGTAGCAGCATTAAGTACATCGACTTGGAATTACGATAAAAACCGATTTGAATTAATTGATTTAGACACAAGAAGGCATATTAATACATTAGACATAAGTTATGTTAACTGGAGTGCTCAAATACGTAAAGTAAATGGTATTAGAAATGAATACTACAGAACTTTAACTGAAATAACTGCTGGTAAACCTAAAGAAAGACAAGATCAAGATGATTTTGTAATGTTTTGGAAAGACCCAAAAGTTATTCTGAGGACTACTGTTAATGGTTCTAATAATAAAACACCAAACAGTGATTGCCCGATATGGAGATGGGTTACGGGACCTGAGCAATTTTTACATGACCATAGAGGTCTTGCTTTTACTCCAAACAGAACAAAAAATGAAGATCCATCAGCCAGTCAAAATGGAACAAATAATAAATGGACTAGAACATTTCCAAAAGGACCCCCTGGAGAGCAATTAGGAGAAAAATTTAAAGATAATATGCCTTTTAGACATTGGGGAGAAGATCAACCAGATAATGATCTCCAAAAAGAGGCGGGACTACATATGATGGACGTACACTTAAGTACCGAGCGTGAATGGAATGATATGTTTAATTGGAACCAAAGGGGCGATCATCCTAATGGAATTAGAGGTATAATTGTTGAGTATGGAGGTCTAGAAAGTGCAGGTGATTCAATTACAAGAGTTGCTGCAAAAAGAATTATTAATTTATATGATCGAAGAATTTCTAAAGCTACAGTAAAAATTTTAAGCGGTAAACAAACTGGAGACAAGTTATTAGCACCAACAACACTTCTTACTAAACTAGATTTAAAGGTGTCAGGAAATGGAACGGACACAATTACTTATACCGGATCTGGAACTTGTGATAATTATTTGAAAGTAATTCGACTAACAACTTTTGAACACAATGGAGGTTTAGGGGCAAGAGAAATTTCAGTTAAAATTGGAGATGTGGTAAAAACAGTTGGTTCAAATTATTATTTTAAAAAAGTTGATGGTGGTTATCCAAGTTATCAACATGCGGACTTCCAAGCTAGTTATTCCAATTTATGTGGTTTGCAAGGTTATCTTGCAAATGTAACAACTGCAGAAGATTTAACTGCTATTGCTAGTTTAGGAGTTACGGATGGTGAGGAAGCGTGGATAAATGGAACAGATAGATGTAAAGGTGGAATTTATAAGTCAGGTTTTTGGAGATATACATCTGGACCCTTGAAAGATAAAGAATTTTGGAGATTAAGAATAAATTATTCTGGACCCATAGAAGCAGACTCTGCTTGCAATGAAACTGTTTTAAGAACATCTGA
>Ga0209815_1002478_pt1 | contig 11223 bp, 13 predicted proteins | sample CoawatmetaG00DNA_FD_187507 | JGI IMG/M metagenome (GOLD analysis project Ga0209815, IMG submission 187507) | Marine microbial communities from the West Antarctic Peninsula - Coastal water metaG002-DNA (SPAdes) (version 2) | ecosystem: Environmental > Aquatic > Marine > Coastal ...
AGCTAATGCGGCACAAGCAGCAGCAATTAGTACAGCATCTTCGGACGCAACTACTAAAGCTAATGCGGCACAAGCAGCAGCAGTTTCAGCAGTAACTAACGGCGCAGGCGCAGCGTTTGATACCTTGAAAGAGATTCAAGACGCAATGGCAACTGACACAGAACTTAGTACAGCAATCTCTAACGTTACATCTTCAGCAGCTTCTACAGCGGCAGCAGATGCAACTACTAAAGCAGACGCAGCTCTTGCAGCAGCAAAAGTATATGCAGACGCAAATGATGCTAATACTACTTACTCAGTAGGCAATGGCGGGTTAACGGAAGTTAACTTTACATCAGCAGACAACAGTAAGTTAGACGGCATTGCTGCTTCGGCAACAAATGTAACTAATAACAACCAGATATCTAACGGTGCTGGTTATATTACGTCTTATGTTGATACTAATACTACTTACACAGCTGGCAACGGTATGTCACTAAGTGGTACTGAGTTCTTAATGAGCGGTTCATATACAGGTAGCTTTACAGCAACTGGTGATATCACAGCTTACTCAGACGATAGTTTAAAAACTAACGTTCAAGTAATTGATGGTGCATTAGGCAAAGTTGAAGCAATCCGTGGTGTAACGTTTGAAAGAATTGAAGACGGTTCAGTATCTACAGGTGTTATTGCACAAGAACTTAAAGCAGTTCTTCCAGAAGCAGTACACACAGATGCAGAAGGTATTCATTCAGTAGCATATGGTAACATTACAGGTCTACTAATTGAAGCTGTTAAGGAATTATCAGCACAAGTAGCAGAACTTAAAGCTAAGTAATTAACGTTTAATTACAATACTAAAGCAGGGTGTAATAGCCCTGCTTTTTTATGACTTATGCTTCAATCGGATAAATACTAATATAATTAAGGAATCCAAAAATGGCTTTTAGAGGAATACAAACTACTAATATAATCAGCACTGATGTTGGGTTAACTGACCCACTTTTAATATTAAACAAAGATGGATCAACTGCAACAGACGTTGGATTCTTGGGTAAGATTGGATCAACTAGCTATGCAGGCCTTGTTAAAGATTCGGCTACAAACTCTTTTATTTTAGTAGGATCAATAACATTAAGCCCAAATACAGTTAATGATGTAAGTGCATTAGATGCTAGTCTTGTAAAGGGCAGCTTAGATTTAGGTGCTCTTACAGCAACATCAATTAATATTAACAGCAATGCAGTTGCAACAGAATCATATGTAACTACAGCTATTGCAAACATAGCAACACATACATCGTTAGTGTTACCAAAGGGCATTGAATCAACTCGCCCAGCTTCTCCAGTTGAAGGACAACTGTTCTTTAATACAACAACAAAAATGTTTGAAGGATACAACGGAACAACATGGGTACAGCTAGTACCATCGGAATTTGAGTATACACCTTAATACAAACAAATAAGTAATACACTACTATAAGTTACAACAGCATTTAGATAAATAACTATACAAGCAATTGAATTGTTTGTGATTAACGTTAATTACAGTAATAGGAGTCATAATATGGCATTACCAGCAACAGGCGCAGCAATGACAATGGGTACAGTACGTAACTATTTTGGACTTAGTGGAGCAATCTCTATGTCTACTTTAGGTGCATACATTTCACCATCAGTCACAACTAACATTCAACTATCAGCAACATTTGGTGGTTGGCAGAACCCTAACCCAACAGGCGCACACGGTTAAGGAATAAAGTAATAAATAAAGTAATAACAACGCTGTTACCAGTTGACAGCGTTGTCATTATGTAGTAAAATATAATTACATTTACACAATAGTAAACTCACCCACAGGAGAAAACAATGAGTATCAGAACTCGATTTGAGATAGAAACATTTGTGCTAGGCGCACACCCTACACCAGCTAGGAAAGCCCACGCACTACAAACAGAGCTTTTTCAAGCTCGTGAACAACAACACCCAGACCTACCAGTACTAGAAGAGATCTACGCAGCATTTAGTGCTGAACATGATGTAGACGCTCTGATAGCTGATATTAATTCATCAGAAGAAGAATACTGGGTAAACCGTTTAGGCAAACTAGCAGCAATTGATATTTTAACAATTGGTAAAGTTCAACCTGAACATATGAACTACATGGTAGCGTTAGAAGATGAAGCTTTCGCAGCATGTGTTAAAACAGCAACAAGTATAGCAAAACAACTTAATTATGAAGTTCAGCAAATTGAAGCAGAACTACAAGCAGATTTAGCATCTGAAAAGTAATTAATGGTTAGCCATACTAATTTTCATTACAACAAGAACAATTCCGCAGATGTAGCAATATGTGTTCCTGTGCAGAATCAAGTTACAGCGGTTTTTGCTTATAGTTTAGCCATGCTTCAAAAAAAGTGTGGTGAAACTGGTTTAGCTACTAGCTTACATTTTAATATGGGAAGCGAAGTAGCTATGCAAAGACAGCAGTTAGTTGATCAAGCACTAGAAACAGATTGCACACACATTATGTGGATTGACGCAGATATGCAATTTCCAGTAGATACGCTAAATATATTATTAGCAGCTGATAAAGATATTATAGCAGGAAATTATTCAACAAGAGTTCAGCCTTATAGACCAGTTGCATTTAAAAGTAAAAACGATCTAGATAGTAGAGTTTTTACTGGTAAAGGAATAGAACCAGTTTGGGCAGTTGGAAGTGGAATGATGTTAGTTAAAAGAGAAGTATACGATAATATTACTCGACCTCATTACAAAATTGAGTATAATGAAAGTTATACTAGTTTAGTAGGAGAAGATATATACTTTTGTAACCTTGCAAGTAAAAATGGATACGAAGTAAATATAAGTCACGATATTAGTGACAGAATTGCACACATAGGAACTCGTGCATTTACAGTTAAAGGCGATTGCAATGATTAATTTACACAATGTACGAAGAGAATACCAAGGACAAAATGTCGTAACACCTTGGGATAGATTAAAACGATTTATGTTTGATTCATATCCAGTTATAAAAACACAAATTAAAATAAAAGACGACGATGACTTGTTAGAGGCAGCATCCAAGTATGCAGACGTAGCAGAAATGGCTTGGGTAGTGTTTGACGATATTGAAGTAAATCCAACGTTTCCTTGGCAATACAGACCAGGCGACCAGATTGCTAAAACTGTAATTCATACGTTTCCTAGAGTAGTTAAAAGAACTAACAGACCTGTTAGTTGGGGAGACATTAGATTAGTTCCAACTAATGGAGTAGCACACGGTACAGTGCAAAATAAAATTGTATCAAGTTTCCACGTAGCAGAATTTGATGTGTTTATGATTAGTTTCCACGAAGCTGAAGCAGATGAAAATTTTGTAAAACTAAGAGAACGATTTAAAGACGCACAACATGTTAAAAATGTTGAAGGCATTGGTAATGCACATAAGAAAGTTGGTGAATTAGCAAAAACAGAAATGGTTTATATTGTTGATGCAGACGCAGATGTATTAGGCCACTTTAGTTTTGATTTTATTCCACCAATGAGTAAGCGTAAAAATACAACATATGTATGGAGTGCTAGAAATCCAATTAATGACTTAGAATATGGATATGGCGGAGTTAAACTGTTTCCAGTAGTACAGCTACTTGAAATGGGACATGAACTTCCAGATTATACAACAGGTGTATCGTTTTACCAACCAATTAGCGATGTGTCAAACATTACACGATTTAATAAAGACCCGTATAGAACCTGGCGTAGTGCATTCCGTGAATGTGTTAAGTTAGCAAGTAGTGTCAACCCAAACCAAAGACAACTGGAAACTGATGCTAGATTAGAAACATGGTGTACTGTAGACAACGGTGAACGTTTTGGACGTTACTGTCTCAAGGGTGCATTAGAAGGCAAAGCATACGGACTAGAACATAAAGATAATGTAGAAGAATTAAAGAAGATTAATGATTTTGAATGGCTACGTGAACAATTTGTTGCTAGTATGAAAAAACGAGTAACTTAGTTACTGTGATTGCTGATTATAAACAGTTTTTATTTTCTTAATAAACTGTTTAGAATTACATTGAATTTTAGCGCCAGGGTGTAAAGGCCTTGGCCAATTTCCTACCTTAACCCAACAATACCCATCACTTTCGTTGTTTAGAACAGGAGTAAATTCTTCTCTGACTGTTACAACAAATGTATGGTATATAAAATTCTTGTTAGGACTTGTAAATTTATTCACTGGTATAACTTTTTTAATATCGGGTACTAATCCAACTTCTTCTTCAATTTCTCTATATAACGTTTCAATTGGACGTTCGTCACCTTCAGACTTGCCACCAAAAAATCCCCATGTTCTAGGATGATTAACTTCTCCACTTCTTTGTTGTAGCATTACCCTGCCAGTGTCTGTGCTTAAAAATATACAACCGCTTGCTGTAATCATTTAATTATTCCGATCCAATGTGTACAATCATCGCATGGGTCATCTGTGTTAGAGATATACTCTCCAGAATCCTGAATTATAAATCCCTTCATAACTGTTTACCCATTCTATATTGTTCCATTCTAATTGGTCGCCACTGGCGACATTTGTTACATAATTAGTTGCAGCATTAGCAGAACTATCAAAGCTAACATTCCAACTTGATCCGTTATATTCAATAATGTCATGAATGCTAGCGACACTGTTTGTCCACACTGGATTACTTGCTACATCATTCATAATAATATAACGTTGTCCTAGTGCAGCAGCAGGTACAGTGCCATCACCGGGATAATTTTTACTAGGATCTATAATACCATCTACTGCGGTTAATGTGTTAGTTGGCAATGTAGTAGTATCAATATCAACTACAAGTAAATTTGGATCGCTTGGATGTGCTTCAAGTCTACCAATAATGTCGTCTGCGCTATCTGCAACACTTGAATTCTTTCTCAATCTAACTTGACTTATTCCATCTCTTAGCACTCCAAACGGTTTAAGTTCAGTAGTCCATTCTAATATAGTACCATCTGCTTTTAATTTTTTACTATTATTATTTAATAATTGCAAGTTATTGTTTTCATACTTAACATTCATATCTTCATATGTTACAACAGTGTATTGCAATGTAGATGGATCAAATGCTGTATTTTCTTTAAAGTTGTCTAAATCATCATCATCTAAACTATATAATTCACTAATAATTGTATGAATTAATTTTTGTTGTTTTACTTTAGCTGGAGGATTGATGTGTACAGGTATATCAAAACTTAATGTAGCAACATCAATAATATCATCAATGCTAGAGCCTACACTTCTAGTACTCCATGTTGTGTTAGTTAATTCAACATGACTTAATGAGGTCCAGTCAACTGAACTATTGTTAGTTCTTATATCTAATGTTGGGTTAAACAACACTAGTATTTGTTCCATTAATTGTAATTTTTGATCTGTATTTGAAGTCCAAATATCACAGTTCATTTGTAACATATAAGGAACAGGCGCATGTCGCTCAACTGTATAACTGTTTCCTCTTTGGTTTTCATATACTCCAGTTGTATTGTTGTATTTCTTTTCGGTTACTTGCACCTTGTCAACGTGATCTTGGTATGTTCGTCTTTCTGGTAACATATTTAATGCAGTCACATAGCAACTGATAAATGGAACAGTATTAATGACATTCTCACTATTCTCACGTGTAATATGTGCTGCCATTCTGTTTATATCACCATATCGTACAGGTGTTGTTTGATACACAGGAAGTCCGTTATCGTTTTTTCCCATTTGTACACTGAATCCACTAAACACTCTAATGAACTGCTGAATGTAACGTCTAATTTGTTTATCGTAAAAGTATTGTTGTGCCATTATTCAAAATCACTCTTTGGTTTAATTGCTTTAGTTATTGCAACACGCTCTGGTGTTTCAATGTTGTCTACAATGGTAGAATTAGTGTTGTTAATAAACCCACCTGCATTGTATGTTTTATCACTCCATGTGTTGCCAGTAATATTATCATATAGTCTATGCCACTTGCTTCCTCGTCTAACAAAAAGTCTGCTAGGATTAAAATCACTTCTTACAAAGTACTCACCTTCATTAGGAGAAACTGGAAACTGATCACCTGTGGCTAATACTTCACCATGTTCATATGCTGTAGTAGTATCTTCGCGACCAAATAAATGATCTACTAATGGTAGTCCAAGTGGATCTGCAGCTTCTGCACTTCTTACAATAGCGTTACTAATATTAAGCTCTGTCTTATATGAACTAAGATCGTTTTTAAGACTGTCTGGGTCATCAGCAGTACCAAGTATATCTGCATACTCTTGTGTATCTGTTAATGGTGCTACTTTAACACGCCAAATGTGTGAATACCATGTTTGCGAAAAGCCTTCACTACCACGTGCCGCATCTTGCACTACATAAAATTTATTAATAGCGTCACGTTCATTAGTAAGTAATAATTCGTCACGTAAGTGTGGTAATTCAATTACATCGCCTGGCATAAGTCTACGCCCCATGCGTTCTACCATGTCATTAGTATGAAAACTAATAAACAATGTATCGTTAGTTAAAAATAAGCCAAATTGCGTTAAGTCGAAATCATTATCACTTACATTATATACGCCACGTAAATCAAAAACATCTGAATCGTACTTACGATCCCTATTTTCCATAAACAATAAGTCTTGTATATCTGTTTCGTCAATAAGACCTTCTGGGTTAATTTCTTCACCAGTTATATTATCTATCTCTTGCCCACTGCCGTAATTAGGTTCGCTTGGATCATCTGAATTAGTGTCTGCTGCTGGGCCTAAGTATTTGTGGACATGTATAGCAGTACCACCTATATCAAACTGTTCGCGGATACTGTGGTCCATGAACCTATAGTCGTTACCTTTAAATGGTTTGTATAAACTGAGTCTTGGCATCTTATGATTTCCTTGTTATATTGTATTTATCCATCTTTTGTATTATAACTTGCATTTTATGCTAAATAGTTATGTATGCAGTTAATACTCTGCATTTTATAAGGAATAAGATTATGTTTAATTTTTTCAAAGATAAAAAATATGCCGTGTGGGCATATGTTGGATCAACAGTTATTTTAGTTTCACTTTGGATATCAGTTCAAATTGATGTTCAAATCAACAAATGGTTCGGTGAATTCTATGATATGATACAAACTGCACTAGGCACGCCTAATGCAATAACAATGACAGAATACTGGGGCAGTTTAGCTGCATTTGGTAAATTAGCGGCATTATGGATTGTGTTAGGATTAGCTACTAGCTTCTTAACAGCACACTTCTTATTCCGTTGGAGAGCAAGTATGGTTGAATGGTATCACAGTGTATATGACAAGGCTCGCACAATTGAAGGTGCAGCACAACGTGTACAGGAAGATACTATTAAATTTAGTAGGATTATGGAAGGACTCGGCACTAGCTTAATTGAAAGTGTTATGGTACTTGTAGAATTCTTCCCACTATTAATGGGTTTATCAGTTGGTATTCCAATTATGTTCTTCGGAGACTGGGAATTTGGATTAGTAACAGGCGCTCTAATTTGGGCAGTTGGTGGTACAATATTAATGATTGTACTAGCATGGTTACTAAGACTAGTGGGCATTGAATACGACTTACAGAAGAAAGAAGCAGCATATAGAAAAATTTTAGTTGTTGCAGAAGATGACGGGACAATTAGACCCAAATCATTAAATGAACTGTTTGAAGGCGTACGAGCAATCCACTACAAGAGTTACTTGTATTATTTGTACTTTAACATAGGAAGACTTGCTTATTTACAAGCAAACGTACTAGTAGGTTATGTGTTCTTAGCACCTGCAATTGTAGCTGGTGTAATGACACTAGGTGTAATGCAACAGATTTTACGTGCATTTGGACGTGTTGAAGGTTCACTACAGTACTTGTTTAAAGCATGGCCAACTCTAATTGAATTAGCCAGTGTTTATAAGCGTCTTAGAGAGTTTGAAAGACAAATAAAAGAAAAATAATTTAAAAAAAATACTAACCTATTGAAAGTGCAGGATTCTTTTCTGCACTTTTTTCTTGACTTTTAAGCCAAGATGTCTTATACTGTATAAGTAAGTTAAGCAAAAAGGAACAAATATGTTAAATTCAACTGTAAAATTTGAAGATGTAAGTGCAGAAACAATTGCAATGGAAGATAACTGGTTCAAGGATGTTGATCAAGAAACACTAGATAATGAGTTTGAGAACGAAAAAGGTTGACAAAACCAACAAACTGTAATATCATATGTATTGAACTTAATGGAGATATCAAATGGCAAAAACAAATTTAAAGCCTCGTAAGAAAAAAGTAGTGCGTGGAGCACCTCGGATTAAACGTGGCAGTAAATTGATGGAACCATCGTGGGAAGGTTACGAAGAACTAACTGGCGAACAATTTCATAGGAAATCTGTTAGTGACAGAGATTGGTATTATCACAACTTTAAATCTACAGATTTATATCCATCAGTTTCGGAATGGATGCGAACGCTTCCTGATGAATACACTGAAAAAGATATTAAATCAGTTAAAGCTGCACCTACTCATGCATTAAGTGTTAGTGCTGCAATCACGGCAAAAATGTTGTTAAACGGCATGCCAGATTATTATAAAGCACATGACGACTATTGGCAAACGTTAGCAGGAACAATGGGCGAAGTTCGCCCCCTTACAGTATTTCTTAAAAAACGAGTTGAGCATGCACGTTCACAGGGTGTATTAATTTTAGAAACAAAACAAGAAGAAGCAAAGGCAACAGTTGGAATACATGTTCCAACTATACAAGAACGTATGCGTGAAGCATGTGTTATAATGTCTACGGAAATTGAAGAGTTTGTAGTCACGTTTTTAGAAACATACGATTCTAAAGCATTACAAGATTTTGAACCAATTACTATTTTACGTAAAGCACAAGCAAAAGCTGGGCATGCACGTTTAATTAAAACATGGTATCAAGGCGAACGTGATGAAATGTTTGATCTAGTTAATTTTCCTACTAGTGCAAAACTTAAAAAGATGAGCGAGCATGAACAAGATATGTTTGCACAACTAAAAGAAGGATATACGCACTTATCGGCTAAGCAACAAAAGTCTACATTAGAAATGTTTCAACGCATTACTGATGCATGCGATATTATTGCAGTAGAGAATAAAGCACAACGTAAGCCACGTAAAGCAAAGTTTAAGCCAGCAGACCAGCTTGTTAAGAAACTTAAATATAAAATGAGTGATACTACTTACGGTATTGCAAGTGTTCCACCTGAGAAACTAATTGGTGCAAACATTGCAATGGTATTTAATTGCAAGAATCGTAAAATTGGATTGTATTATGCAAGTAATATAGACCCAACAGGCATGGGCAGAGAAGGTTCAGGGCTAAGTGTTAAAGGTACAACACTGTTAGGTTACAACGAAGAAAAAAGTGTGCAACGCACAGTACGTAAGACAGATGAGTTTTTGCCAACAATTAAAAAAACTACAAAGTCAAAAACAGAGAAGTTGTTTGAAACATTAAAAACAACTGAAACAAAACTTAACGGTAGATTAAACGATGAGACTATAATACTGGCGGTATTCTAAATATGTTTATCACTCCATACGAAATCTTCAATAGAAATGAGGAAGATAAGTTTGCTATCATTGTAGATTGTAAGAACACAGAAACACCATCACATAATATGTTATTAGATCAGCAATTAGGATTGGTAACACTTGCATCAGCAAAAAAGCAAGGACTTAGTAATATTGTATTGTTTGAGGATAGAGAAGATTTTGATATAGCAGTATCTGAACTTAAAAAAATGGGTGTGTGGAAAATTATATATGTTTTTTCAGGCACAATGTTTGGAGATAAAAGTGTAAAAACTATTAGACGCTTTCCGCATCTAAGTGCATTTGTAAAAGATAATTATGTATTTAGAAAATTTTTTATATTTGAAACAGCAAAATATCAGTCATTTGATATTAGAGATCCATTCTTAGGTGATGTTATTAGTGAATTAAAGCATGTAAGTATGGATCAATTAGATATATGTTACTTGAATCCAGACGAATCTAATTATGAATTTTTAGAAATGCTTGCAAACGACATAGTTCCTGATATTAGCAAATTAAAAACAACATCTGACGCAGATATAAAGTATGCAACAACATTAGTGGAACTTTCTGAAGACTTACTGATAAATACATAGTAGGATAAAAGTATACCAGGAGAATGTATTCATGAGTGAAAAAGCTAAATTACAAAAAGAAATTGAACTTCGTTTAGGCGGAGGAATGGTCGATGTTGAACTTGACCCAGAACACTACGAACTGGCCATTAAAAAAAGTCTTGAGAAGTATAGACAGCGAAGTGAAAATGCAGTAGAAGAAAGTTTTATTGTATTGGAATTACTTATGGATCAAAGCGAATACACACTACCAACTGAAGTAATCGAAGTACGTGATATATTTAGACGTACAACAGGCGTAAGTGCAAACTCTGGTAACGACTTTGAACCTTTTCAGTCAGCATACATGCAAACATACTTACTTGGATCATCACGTAAAGGTAGTTTAGCACAATATGACTTCCTACAGCAAAGCAGAGAAACAATGGGCCGCTTATTTGGAGCAGAGCTTATGTTTACTTGGCGCCATCAAGATAAAAAACTTATTCTACATAGAAAGATCAAAGCACCAGACAATTGTGTGCTATGGTGTTACAACTATAGAACAGACGAAGGATTAATAAGCGATCAATACGCTGGTCCTTGGCTTAAAGACTATGCACTATGCCATGCAAAACTTATGATATCAGAAGCACGTGGTAAGTTTACACAAATTGCAGGTCCACAGGGTGGAACTACAATGAACGCAGACCAATTACGTACAGATGCACAATCAGAAATTGACAAACTAGAAACTGAACTAACATTATACAATGATGGACAATCAGGTCTAGGCTTTGTTATTGGATAAAAATTAATGCCAACTTATCAGTGCAACACTGCATCTGACGTTCCAGGATGGGTAGATCCATTACAACATAAGTATTATCAAAAAATAGTTAATCAACTACCAAGCAATCCTAAATTTTTAGAAATTGGGTGTGGCTGGGGCCGTAGCACATGGGGTTGGCTCGATGTTTTGCCACCAACTACTGAATACTACATAGTTGACTTGTTTACATTACACTATCCAACACTTGAACAAGAACAGTTAGATTACTTAATGCCA
>Ga0209815_1002482_pt1 | contig 11209 bp, 7 predicted proteins | sample CoawatmetaG00DNA_FD_187507 | JGI IMG/M metagenome (GOLD analysis project Ga0209815, IMG submission 187507) | Marine microbial communities from the West Antarctic Peninsula - Coastal water metaG002-DNA (SPAdes) (version 2) | ecosystem: Environmental > Aquatic > Marine > Coastal ...
TAGTGTATACTTTTAGTTTTTCTGCTTTCCCTTTAGCCTCAATCGGCGACAGTGGCTTTAGCTTAATACTAGATCCTTTCCTAGTGCTAAACCCTATCAACACATCTACACCTGCCGCCTTAGTACCTGACTCAAGCCTAGCCGCAATGTTTACTGCGTCACCGATAGCAGTGTAATCAAACCTTTGCTCTGATCCCATGTTACCTATGATTGCCTCGCCGCTGTTAATACCTATCCCAATCTGGATGGGCGGTAATCCCTTGGCCGCAAACTCTACGTTCAACTCTTCCATGTTTATTGCTATTTGTTTAGCACACTCTATGGCTTTGTCTTCGTGGCCTTCTAAGTCTAGTGGCGCTCCGAAGATAGCCATCATCGCGTCTCCGATGTATTTATCTACTGTGCCTGAAAATTTTGAAACCGCTGATTGTTGGGCCGTCAAAGCTCTGTTCATAATGTAGGTTACTTCTTCTGGGGTTACGCTCTCTGATAGGGCTGTGAAACCTCTTACATCTGTGAACAAGAACGTACAGTACCTCTTCTCGCCCCCAAGCTTTAGTAACTCTGGGTTATCTTGCAAGCGTTTGACCTGTCGTGGGTCTAGGTAATGCTCAAATTGCTTCTTGATCTGTTGCCGTAGTTTGTACTGTTCTTTGTAGTTGAGGTAGAATGTTGTTGAAGCTACTACAAACTCAGAGATCAGCGGCCATGTAACATCAATCAGTATTCCGTTTCGTATCAGGTAAACTCCTAGCAGTGCAGTACTAGACATGACACCTACAGATAGAATTAAACCTGCATAGACTCCTAAGTAATTAAGAGCTAGAAAAACTAAGAACACTCCTACTAAAAAAACCACTGCCTCACAAAACACAGCGATAGGCGGGATAGCGGGCATACGTTTATTGGAGGCGTGTAGTACAGTTTCAACTAACGCCGCCTGTATCTGGTGCGGATACAACAGCCCTTTAGGAGTAGCAACCTGCGGAAGTATCCCCTTAGCGGTGGTTCCTACTATCACCATCTTTCCTTCTACATCCATCTTATCTAGGGTAGTGCTGTCTGCCTCTACCCAGTTTACCCATACTCTGCCGTATCTGTCTGTGGGTATAGGGTTTAACTGCTTGACGCGCACCTCTTGTATTCCACTGACGCTAGTTTTAATAACGTAGGTGTTTGTTCCTGTAACCGCCTTGAGTAACTGCGTACCGAAGCTTGCCATCCAACCGTCTGGACTTCTCATTAGTAGCGGCATACGTCTGACTAAGTTATCTACATCCACTGGCGCTGATACTATCCCTTGCAACGATACGTCTCTAAGGACTTTAATGTTTTGCGTAACTCCTGTAGCTTCTATGCCGCCAACGTCATCACCTAGTATCACTGTGCCTTCTGTTTGAGGTATTTCTTTATAGCCCTCAGTTTCAAACATAGCAATTACTGAAGGATAATACGACAAAGCTCTTGCAAAAATACCATCACCGCCAAACCTGTCTGGCTCACTGAAGACTGCAACCCATGCAACAGACGCGGCCCCTGCATTCAGTAGGTCTACGTGGATCTCAGCCAACCTTTCTCTGGGAAACGGCCAACCACCCTCGTTATGTATATCTTCTTCTGTCAAGTTGAGCAGGACTATGTTACCTGTAGGTTGCTCAGTCTCAACAAGGGCATCAAAGGTTCTGAGCTTTATAACCTCAACCAGTGTGGGCTGATACACTAAGGCCACAAACAGAAGCGCAACAACAAGCCCTATAATTATTTTCTTCATTATCCTTCCTGCGTAATTCTAATTACAGAATCACCTCCGTTGATCTTCACAGTATTAGAGATCCCATCTTGAATCAGTATCACTGTGTAGCCCCCTGTAGTGTCTAAATCTAATCGCGTGTACTCACTTACGTTTCTAATCAGGCTTATTATCTGTCCTGTTATAAGAGCAGTTATCTGTGTTTCAGGGTCTGTACCTAAAGATGTTCCTGATATAGTTACGCCTGAAACCTGTGCTAAACCATCCTTCTCTTCTTGTACAGCCAACACATCTAATATGTTTAACAAGTCTTCAAGGTAATTAACATCTAGAAAATTTATATCTAGCTCAGTAAACTCAAGGCTGTCATCTTCTAAAAAGTCTTCGTCTAGGTAATCTATGTCTAGCTCATTGAAGTCTAGGATGTTTGCTGTCTTTGCAACTCTTTCTTCAGTGACCACTACTTCTTCTTTTGGCGGTGTAACAATAAGCATGTTGTCAATAAAGTCTAGAGTTAAGTCTAGTATTACAGGCTTAGAGGGCGCTGACTCAAACACCGACACCGTTGTTGCTTGGTAGGGCTTGTTCAACAACACACTGCCTGTAGCTGTTAACACTTCTATCTCTCCGCTTGATACACCAAACTTATTGGGCAAGAGTATAATCAGACTGCGGCCTAATTCGTCTACTGTGGCCGTGAAGTCCGTGCCGCGAATTGCAATATCTGCCGTAGGAGTTCTTAACTTTATATTTCTTTTATCTATCTGGCCTAGCTTACCGCTTATAAACCGTGCAGTTCCTAGTCCAAACGTAAGAGCCATCTTAGACTTGCTTGGGTCAGGATCATATATGTACTTATCTATTGTTAGCTGTGAATGCTCTGTAAGCTTTACAACTGAGTCATCAAGAAACGTAATAGCCATCCTGCCATTCGCGGTTACTGCTTGATCGTTGGTCTGAACGGCAAACTTTAAGTCTGCGACAAGGGGTGCTTGTTCTCTTTTAATTTGTGCGTATCCAGATACCTCAGACACCCCCCCTATCTTAGCAAGAGAGGCTTGTACCTTGATCGTTTTGAATGACACACACAGTACCGCCAGAACCAGTAGAAAGTATTTTAAGCCAGTCATTATCTTGGGTACTCAGTTGTTGTATATTAAATGTTCGGCTACCTCCTGTTTGATCAAGATAGAAATAACCTCCTGCGCTTGCAGTCACACCTGTACCTGTATATGTTAACGTGTTATCAGAACCATCAATGTCTATGTACTGGGTAGCACCATCAATATTTATTGAAGAGGTAATGGTGTTGTTTGAACCTTGTATAATCCAATCAAGATCAAGGGTTGCCGCTAAAGCAGTAGTGCCTTGATTGAGTGTCATTGTGTTGCTTGCCCCCGTGACTGAAACATTTTGATTTGAACTATTAGCCCCGTAAGTATTGGTTGGATCTACTTGGATTGTAAAAAGATTGCTTGAGCCTACAAAATTATATAGCCCTGTGAAGCTATCAGCATAGATGTCGCCAAAGAATTTGTTAGTGTTGCCTATCATATTAATGTCAAGCGTTAAACTAGAGCCATCTAAATCAAGCGGAGTTAGATTTCCTGCGCTTGAGCTTAAACCACCAATCAAGTTACTGGTGCCTAGCTGTTCTATGTCAATATTGGCCGTTGCGCCCGACTGCTCAATGTACACCTCGTTATCGGCACCATAAGCAACACCACTAAAGAGCAAAATTAATAGGCCGTTATTTATCTTTTTCATAAGTCCAAAACCCTCTGTTGTATCCAATGTTTATTAACTCTAGTACGGCACCTTCTATTGCTTTCATTAATGCTATCGTGGTTGACTCGTTGCGCGAGTTACCTGCTTCAATTTCAACAAGCTCCGTACCCATTTCTATAAATTTAAAAACATCATCTGATTGTCCATAACTAAACACTGTTTTCTGACTCATTACTTCTACAAGTATTTCTCCTGTAGCTACGGACACCATCCTTAATGACACCGTAATGTTATCTTCTCTGTACTGTGCGCTCTTACCTATACCTAAATATCTAGCGCCAACTCCACCAGTGCTTAGGTTTGAATCATAAGCGATAACTGCGCCTTCTAGTAATACACCTGCAAATAATAGAGGCGGTACTTTCTTAGCTCCACCGTCATTAGAAACCTGCTCTCGCGCTGAGCGTATTAACTGTCTTTCTTTTGTTAAGTTATCTAAGCCTACGCGCTCTACAACTCTAAAGAACTTGCCATTGCTTGCGTGTTTCAACGCCCTTATTAACAAGGCGCTAGGTTGCTGTGTCACAGCCGTAGAGAAGAGAGCAAAAGAACTGTTGCTTTTTCTCTGTCCTGTCTGGTCTGTAAAAGAACTAGGATAAACCGCAACTACAGGCTGTACTACAGGAGCTACAGCGTCCCTTAAAGCATGTGATTGAAGTTCATTTATCCTAACTACATCGTTTGCACTAAACCGTTGGTTATAAGTATCTTCAAACTGATCAAAGACTGAACAGCTAGAAAGTAAAAGTACCAATGGGTAGAGTAATCTCTGTCGTATTTCCATTTGCATCCGTTATTATTAGGGTTATAAAATCACCGTCAATGGTGTACGTAATGGTGTTGCCCTCTAGCTCAATCGTTCCCCCTGTACTCGCTGTTTCGCCGAAGAGGTTGTTAACTAACTGGCGACTAAGCTCTGCGTAGATGCGTGATTCTAAGTTACGTATAAACCTTGCAAGTGTAGTGTTCTCTGCATCGCGCTCAAGCTCTTCTTGATACGCTTTAATCTCATCAGCTATATCTGACTTGCGATTAAATTCTTGGTTCTCAATTGTCAGGTAGTGTGAAGAAGTATTCACGCCATTAAAACTAGGGCTTTTAAACTTGTGTGTTATTTGATCACCCGCTACAGAGCTACAGAATACTGTTGCTACAACTAAGTATTTAATCTTTTCTCTGATCATCTCTATCTGCCTTTGCTAATCTGTCAGTCTGCAATAACTGCGGAACACCTAACACTGTTTTTAACAGCACGTCTTGACGGATAATTTCGTTGTCAACAGACCTGACTCTATCTATAAGGGATATTAAAATACCGTGTTGTCCGTCTAACTTACCGCCTAATCGCTCTTCTAAGTGGCTTATAGCTTCTAACAATTTATCGTCTAGTGTATCTACTTTAGTTTCAAGGCCATCAATGATGCGGTTAATCAGCTTCCAGATAAACATGCCTAGTCCTAGCGCCGCCGCGATTGGGAAGCCTACTTCATTTATAAGGGTAACAACACTATCCATCTATTAGTAACACCACAACACTGGTTTAAAATCATCGCGCACATCTACGTGTACAAAAGTCTTAGCAACTCCAACGCCTACAAAGCCCAGTGAAATTGCTTTAGCTACAAGTTGCATACGCTGTCGTCCACCACTTACATAAATGTCTGCGGCAATGCCCTGTGCATGAGTGCCGGGATTTTTTTTAGATTTCTCAATAGTATGGTTAGGACTTCTGTAGCCGCTTGTAATGTTAAACGGAAAGCCACAAGCTTCACGTAGTTTGTCTAACTTGTGTATAAACTCTATGCTCATTTCGTTCTCGCCAGTTTGTTGGCAGTCGAAGTCTGAGAGTTTGAAGTATTTAAATTGTTCTGCGCTCATTAGTTACAGTTTCCTTTTAGTTGTTTTTTTAACTCTGCCACCTGCGGCCATGTTCAACCTACGCATAGGATCATCCGCGTCCATGTACGCAGTCCCTGCGCCTTCGTTGTATGGCAAACCTGTGAGTTTATTTATACGCTCGTCAGGTTCTATAGGTGCGTTAGGCACAGGTGTAGATACTTCGCCTCCTGTAGCTTTCTTCATCAGCCCTGCTTCTTCACGCTCTTTAGGTGTTAAAGGTGGGTTAGATTCTAAGAAAGAATTGTCGGTATCAAAATTAAAACTCTTAGCATTGTCTAACGGTAGCCTGTTCATAGAAGTATACATTTCTTGAGATAGTCTATTTACCTCTTTAAGTTTTTCTTGATACTTATGAAAATCAGTTTCATTTAATCTATTTAATTCTGCGGTTTTTAACGACAGTTGATCTTCAGGCAAACGAGTAGGCTTAAACTCGCCTCTCATTAACATCGTAGCGTTTTCTATACTATACCCCGCTTCTCTTAACTGAACTAAAACATCGACATCATTTTTAAGTTGTCGCCTTGCCGCTTTAACATAGAGATATAAGTCTGCTTGATTTTGAAACTCAATAGAATTAGTTTTAATTATGTCGTCTTTAACATCATCTATTGAAGTGCTAAAATTAATACGATTTAAACCGTTTAATCTATCTATTATTTGATGAGATTTTATTTGGTCGTAAAAATTTCTACCAAGGTCTTGCTTGCTCCAGTTAAATCCAAGTTGTGACCATCCTTCATAATAAGGATCTCTATAAGATTGATCCCAATCTCTAGGTTTTTTGTTTAAAGCATCTACAAAATTTTCTGTTTTACTTAAAAAGGCAGGGGCAAAACTTTTAGTAAGTACATCCATAACATTGTCCCAATGAACACCGTCTTTTTCACTTACAATTACCTTTCCTGTACTGTCGCGTCCTGTTTTGTTCCAGTACGCGCTTATTAAACTTCGGATAGGGCCAACAGCTATTGATTCTGATATATAAGGCTTGGTAATTTCTATCATTGCTTCTGTCATAGCATCTATGCCTATATCAGCCGCTTCTTTACCTTTTAATTTTCCTTCTACAATTTGATCTAATGCTGTTCTAATAGGCGCTTGTATAGTATAATAAGAATTAAGATACTGCGTGTTTAAACCGTAGACCTCTCCATCACTGTCCCGTGTAAAAATCATGTCGTGTCCTGCACTAAATGGGCCAGAAGCCAGTAGTTTCCTGTCTTCTACTTCTTCATCAGTAAAGCCCATAGCTAGTTGAGTTCCTTTAGACAAGCCATAATACCCAACATTAGCGGCGGCAAAACCTGCAATTCGTTTCAAGCCTCTTTTTCTTATAACAGCGTTAGACGAACTTATTTCTTTAATAGATTGTTTAAATATGTGACCACTGGTTCTTACAATTTCAGCAGGGAAAGCAACAAAATTACCGATAGGCGTTTTTCCTAAAGCTTTAAGAGTGTTTGGAACTCTATCATAATTAGGCATATTATTTTTAACCATGTTGGCGGCTTCATTTTTTAACAGGCTATCATCTACTGTGTTGCCCCACGCTTCGCGCAAAGTTTTTAACTCTGTTTCATACACACCAATTTTAAAAAAATCATCTGTAGCAGTATAAACTTCAGCAGGTTTTCTTAAAGTTAAATCTCCTGCTCGACTTGCTCCAAGTTTTTCAATACCTTTATCCAATTGTCGCACAGCCGCGCCTAAAAAAGGAGCGTCTTCAGTAAGATTTTTTATATCTTTTCTACGTTTAGCAAACCCTTCAAAACCTCCTTCCATCATTTCTCTAGCTTGATTAACACTTATTTGTGTGTTTATAACTCCTAAGCCTTGATACTCTTGATACATTTCCTGATAAATTTTTCTTTCTCCCGCAGTTCCAACAGCTTTATTTAACCTAGTCTTTAAAACATTATAAGCCATTTCATCCATTTGGCTACGAACAACACCATTAGCAAGTGCCATCTGTGACGCGCCTACTACGTTTCTAAACTGTGTAGATAAACTATATACTGTTTTCATGTTTTGAGCAAAACCCTTAGCCCCTACAAAATATCTATAGGCTTCTGACATAGCATTATCAGATTCAACAAAATCAAAAGTAGCTTGTTTATTTGAAAGCACCTCTGCAATTTCTGGAGTAGTGTACATGCCATCAAGATCAGAGTTAGTTTTTTCTATTCTAGCAGTATATCTTTTACCTTTGGGGCCTAAACCTTGTTGAACTCTAGTCCCTTCATTAAATATATATTTATTATGGCCTAGTTTCATTGTTGTATTATAAAAATTTTGAAGCTCTACTATTCTAGCAATTTTAGATACAGATAAAATAATTCTATCAGCAGGGTTTTTAACTTCGCCTAGCATTGCTTTAATTGCAGGGTCTAAATCTTTGTTACGTTTATGTAACTTGCCCACTCTTTTAGCTTGTGCTACATAGTCTGTAAGCGGAGCAATATCTTTAAGCAAGTCATCAATTTGAATTGTTGCTTTTTCGTCTGCTTTTATAAGAAGATTAGACATCCGTTGGGGACTAAGGACTTCCCCCTTATCTAAGGCTTTTATTCTTCCGGCTGTAACAATATTACGAGAAACAGATTCTACAGCAAGTTTTTTAAGTTCTTTATCTACAGTCCAACCAACTTTTTCAAATGCGTCATAAGACGTTCTTAAATACACTCCAAGGTCTTTTGCTATAGTTTCTTTAGCTTCAGGATTAAAGCCTTCCATTTTTAAAGCTTTTGTAGATAGCTCATCAACAGACTGCCTAGCTGTTAAAACTGCTTCTGCCACATCTTCAGGTATTTTTCTTTGCTTAGCAAAAAAAGCAATTCTTTTTTCAGGCGCTATTTTAAAAGCAGACGATAGATCAGACTCAATTAACACACCTACTTTTTTTAAAAGAACAGGATCATTACCTGCGGATTTAAAGGCCGTAGTAAGGCGACCACTTGTGTCTTCTGCCGCTGTAATTAACTGTCTTTGATTATGTTTAGCATTCATAGCCGCTTCATAAAGAAGAGGAGTTGCAAGACCTCGCGACCTAAACACTCTTTGGTTTACTTGATATAACGCAGTTGCCACTTTACCACTAAAAGACTTGCCACCAAAAGCTTGTTTGTCTACTTGCCTTAGACCCGATTCAGTTTCTTGTAAAGTGTCTATTTGTTTTACAGACTCTCTTTTTCTAGCTTCTTTAAAAAAAACAAAGGCCGCTTCTTTTGCTTCTTTTTCTGATAGCTCACTAGGTTTTTTGCCTAACAAAAGTTTTCTTGTTTCTGTAAATACGCTCTTTGAAGTTTTTGCTACTACACTTGTTGCTTTAATTAATCCTGTAAGGACTAAAGGAAATGCCGCTGTTTCTATTGCTATTTTTAATTGTTTTTCTGTAGTAGTATCATCGGAATTAGCCGCCATAAAGTCTACTGCACTTTTAGCAAAATATTTTTCTTCAGGATTTTTAGGATCGACAACAAAATCTTCTACAATATTAGCAAGATTAACGTCTGGGTCTAGTGTCAATATACCCGCCCCTGTCCACCCTGCAAAATTTGAAACGGCTGAAGCTACTACAGGATATTTTGTCATGCCTGTAGTTATAATCTTTGCTCCCGCAGTTAATTTATTAGCGGTATAAAAAGTAACTCCCATGTCTACAAGAAGGCCGCCAACGCCTTCGGTGTGTCGTATGCGGTTTGTTTCTGGATCAATAGTTTCTGGATTGTCCCAATTTACTTTCCCTAAAAGTGGTACAGTGTATCCTATTGCTTGATCAGTCAACTTGTTTAAAACTTCATTTCGTTGCTTTGAAGGTAGTTTATCTATAGCTTCCATAGCCCCATCAGGAAGAAAATTATTTAACGCTGTTGTAGTTAAGTTTTTTCCAATTTTAAAAGTTGTCCGTTTTATATCTTGACCAAATGTTTCTAAACTTTTCGCGGCTCCTTTAGCTACTTCTGGAGGCAGGGGCGCTCCGCGATAATACATCGGTTTTATTTTTTTCTTTATAGGCTCTTCTGTTTCTATACTGGCCTCTACTTTTTCAGCAACTGGAAGCTTGTAGCCTTCTTTAAATGGCCCTACTTCAACATCTTCTACTAACACAAAACCTTCTGGAAGCTGTGCAAGAGGGGCTTGAGCTTTGACTTCTTCTTGTAAGCCTATGTTTTCTTGGGTTTGTATAGGTAACTCTTCTACTTCAGTATCATCTACTAATACAAAACCTTTTGGAAGACTGCTCATTCTTCAAGAACCCAAAAACCATTTACAACTACAATCGTTCTGCCTAAAGAATCTACAGCTTTTCTTTTATCTGCAAGCGGTGAACCGTCTGCATTTAAAGCTCTTATAGGTTGAACTGAGTCAGTAATAAGACCTGTGCGAGTTGATATTGCGTTCATCACTCGCGTTTGAACTTCTTCGTAAGTCCTCTGTGCATCAGTTACATTTTGTTTACTAACACTATCAGTCTTTCCAAGGTTAGCGGCTATTACACCTTGTAAGTTTTTTGTTGACGCATTTAAAGCATCTACAAGAGAGGCTTGAAGTTCTGGAGCTAACCTTGCTCTGTCTGATCCTTCAGGCGCAAAGTCGCCTTTTACAGCTTCTAACCAAAATGAATTTATAAGCGCGGGTGTTAATTTTTTATCTTGAGATAATTCAGTTATGCGATCTTTAAATGCTGTCTGACCCGCATCATTATATCCGTCTGCTATCATTTTATAAAGCTCAGGAATGCGCCCAATAGAAGTATTTAGCTGTTCTGGCGTTATAGCATCTTCTTTTTTAAAAATTATTTTATTTGTTCTTTCTATTCTTATATTTCCACCTTGCTCAGTAATTTTTTTAATTTTTGACTCAATTACATTTCCATCGTTAGTCGTAAGAGATGGAGTAGACTCTTCAAAAGTTTCTCCAAGCTTTAACATTTTTTTTATTTCAACTCTTTCAGCCTTTGTTGGAACACTGCCTATTAATAACTTAGCCGTAGAAGGATCACCTCCGCTTGCAATTATTTTTTTTGCAGTTTCTGCTCTAAGGCCAAAGGTTAAGGCTTCTATTTTATTAGCGGCTACTACTTGTTCTAGGCTCTTAATTGTAGTATTAAAAACATCTACACTTGTTTCGTTTCCAATTACCTTATTCCACATGCTTCCTACAAAAGTTTTAGGACGAGCGTTTGCGGCTAACGCCTCTAAAGTTGTTTTGTTTTTTCCTGAGTTATAAGTTTCACGTTGAGCAATAATATCTTTATAGTAGGCTGATCGTGAACGCGCTATTTCTTGAATATTCCCTTTAGACATAAAATGGTCTTCCCACTCTTCTTCTTCCCCTGCTTTTATCTCATTAGGATTACTGATTTGATATTGCGTCCTAGCTTGATTAGCAGTTTCTTGTAGAACTTTATCATATATAGAAACTCCGTCTATTTTAGCGTTAGTTTCATATTTAGTAGCTTCAGTAATAAGCATTCCTGCTTTATTAACTTTAATTTTACTGTCATATAGATTAGAAGAATTTAAAAAGTCTTGCGTCTTCTGGGCTGTCCCTGCATTTATATATGAGCCTATTGCTCCCAATCCCGAAGAAACAATAGGACTAAGAAAAGCGAATCGCATGTCTTTATTTTTTTCACTACTTGCATACTTACGAGCCTCTGCTTGTCCTGCGTCTTTACGCGCCCTGACATTTGCAAGCAGTGACGTACCAAAATCTCTAATAGCCATGTTCTTAAACTCCTGTTGGTCTAGCCATAAGGCTACTTGA